>Ga0190352_1000090_pt1 | contig 24810 bp, 37 predicted proteins | sample 4872131011_MG_FD_161682 | JGI IMG/M metagenome (GOLD analysis project Ga0190352, IMG submission 161682) | Hydrothermal vent microbial mat bacterial communities from Southern Trench, Guaymas Basin, Mexico - 4872-13-10-11_MG | ecosystem: Environmental > Aquatic > Marine > Hydrothermal vents >...
GCAAGAAAGATGAAGAGAGAGAAGCTAATTCTGAACCTGAATATAAGGGAGAATCCGCTCTATCGATTCTACGGATTAATATGTGATCCGTTTGCAGAAGGAGTTATGATAAAGCATGATACGAAGAGAGCTTTAGCGTTAGGCACTTCTAAAAAGTTTTTACCAAAGCTTCTGAGGCGGTTTGGGCTTACGGATGAAGCTATACGGATAATTCGTGATCATGTGGCCACAGGAGAAAGGTATGAAGTTGTTATAGAGTGGGATGAAGAAAAGGAACAGGGGGGCATAAGTATACGCAAATTAGCAGAAGAGGAATATAGGGAAGCACGTATATGGATCTAAAGTTTTTGACAGATATTAGCTTGAGTATTCTCTCCAAATGGCGAGTAGACAGGAGTATATCAGTTCTATACGTGTAGGTTTGCTTGTTAGCAGATATGTTGTTTCGTCTAGGTATCCGTAGTCTATGAGCCAGTCTATTAGAAAGTTGATAAAACTCTTCATAAAGGCTGATGGCTTGTGATTTGTAAACTGATTGTTGATGGGTTTCCATAGGAGTTTAGGATACCTTGCATGTGTAAGTGAGCCTACGCCTAAGAGCCTCTCAACGTAGATAGCTTCTGCTAAATGCTGTTTGTCGAGTGGTATCTGTTCTTGGTAGATGTAGTCTAGGTAGCTTAGTATTCTGTTTGCTTTAACGGTTATCCATTCATAGTATTCTCTGTCATATTGAGTGGTATGACCGTAATCGCTTGGAATTGAAGATGGATTTTCTGCGGTTAGAACCCAATGTTTAACTGCTACGCCAACCATTTATTCAATTACTCCTATGCCTGTAAATTCTTCCCATTCTAGGATCCACAGTAATCGGAAGTCCACGTCTCCACCATTCTCATTTCTCATGCATAATCCTTCTCCAGCACGTAGAATAATGTCTGAACGTTGATCCATAGCATTAACGAAGTTTAATTCTATCCAGATGTATTGGCCAGCATTTATCGGCGTCATAGCTCCGCATACTTTGTTGCCTACGGTTACAGTTATAGGAGTTGTTTCTGAGCTTTCTCTTATGGTTACTATGGGATCATCATAGTTAGTGTCCTTTTTGCATACACGTGTAGGATCAACATCTACTCCACCAGACAAATTTGTTATTCTCCATACGCCTATTTCTATTGGGGTAGCCTGCTTTACTGACACTAGCTGTAGAATTATTCTTCTAAGAGCTAGGGTTCTTTGGGAGTCAGCTGGGTTGAGGATCGCATGGTAAATATGCTCTGCAGTTGTTGAGCCAGACACTAACGTTGAACAGTAATGATATACTCCTAAGAGGGTTCTCGGAGAAGAAATCAACATTACTTCGTGATGTCTAGCTTCTCCATCTATTGATTTAACTATGGTTCTCACTCTCTTTCCAGATGAATCAGGAGGCAAAGCAAGATAACCTTCATAACTCATTTCGTATCCCTCATTTGTCAACTATTTTAAGCCATTTTGGTTCTTCAATTACATGTTCATATACTTCTTCCATGAAGTCTAGCATGCTTATGCCATACCACCATACATAGGGCAGTCCATGATACCATGCTCTCCCCTGAACTAGGTTAGTTAAGACATGATGTTGAACACCAAGCGTGATCAACCTTCTTAAAGCATTTTCTGGAACTTGGTTTATTTTTCCTTTATAGATATATGCTGATCTTCCCTCATCAAATGTTATTTTAATGTAGTCTGAAAGCAGTTTTCTTATTCTTTCACTCATCCCCTTTGTTTCTGGGTAATATTGAATACCTAAACCTTTGTCATGATGCTCGATTACCCATATTGGCTTTACATGTGTTATTAGGTTTTTAGCTCCTAATAGAACTTCCTCTTCAAATCCTTCCACATCGATTTTAACGATGTCGCAGTAGTCCACTAGAGAATCTAAAGGTTTAACATCGACTTCAACTGTTCTTCTATTGGCTCTCGGAATTAGCGTGGTGCATGTGTCAGCAATATATATTTTGGCTTTCGATGACTTTCTACCACATGCGCATTGATGAACTGTAACATTATTTAAGTTGTTGAGTTCAAGGTTTCTCCTAAGAATATAGGCGTTTTCTGGGTTAGGTTCAACTGCATGAACATGCTTGCATCTTAGCGCTAATCTAACCGTGTAGAATCCTATGTGAGCGCCTACATCAACAAAAACTGAAGATTTATATGAGTTTTCATTCGTTAGGCTTTGTATTGTTTTTAAAACGTTTTTTTCTCTAGGATTTATTCCTCTGTCATGTTTAAACCATTTCAACCTATCCCAACTTACAAGTATTTTGTCAGGCATATTTATTCACCATCATAAAGGGGTTTTTTCTCCTCTAATATAATGATAGATGCCTTCTCTTATTTCTCTGTAACTGTCAGGTTTATGTAACCGTATCACATAATGTATTTTTATGTCTATCGGATGCGGATCATTCAGTATCTGCTTTATGTCATTAAACATTTTTTCCAGCAGGTCTCTTCTTAACCCAAAGTTTGTTGAATCCCAGAACCACATAGGTTTAATGTTAGGTTTATTCATTAAGTCTCTGGGGATTACTGGTGTAACTATTGTTAGGTTATCCCACGTTAACGGATAAACTTTCTTTGCACATGCCTCTGTGATTATTACGTCTGAATCAATATGTATGAAGTGTGTCTCACTTCTTGAGAGGAAGAACTCCATCAGCTTAACTATTCCTAATCCTATTGAATAATCGCTTTCATTGTTCATATGCCTCAATTCGTATCCTTTCCATGCTTTATAGGTTCTATAATCTATCACATGATATTGGTCTGATGGATTTAACGGTTCACTTCGATCTAAATCTCTAGCTATAACTATGATTGAAGGGTTTAGAAACTTCACTCCCTCAAGCCATTCATCGAGGTATCTTGTTCCTCCAATCGTAGTGCAGACAAAAAGACTATTATCCGTATTACACATGTTAATACACTCCTATTGCTTGCGCTATATATTTTAGTGCTTCTACTAATAGGTTGTGTTGCATATTGCTTATTAATCCTAGCTTTGAAGGCTTATAGTATGATTCCAGCATGCTTATTTGGTTTTCAGCTAGTGTAAGATAGCTTTCGTTGCATCCTTCAGCTCTCGCTATTTGAATTAGCAGTTTAACTGCCTCTACTTTATCTTTCATATCATCAAGCTCAACTTTATCGCCGTAGCTCACATATCTTAGTCTCGATATTATTTGATCTAACTGATTCAGCAGGTCTGTAGGTTTAACTACGACTGCTTCCAGAACTATTAGAGTTAAGTATACTTCGTCGTAATGCCATCCACCAGAGGCCACAATCTTTATGCTATAAGTGCCAGCAACCGTTGTTCTTGAAACTGTAATGCGAAGAGTGCTATTAAATGATGGATATCCTTTTGATGGAATAAAAGAATATGAAACACCACTTGGAAGATTTCTTGCGGTAAGATTTATTTTAGGTGGAACAAGTAGCATAAGATAAGCATAAGCTATATAATAGCTACAAGATGCCTTCACACGTATAACATATCTACCAGAATGAGTAATTGACGACACATTTATTGTCATTGTGCTTGAGAATGATGGTGTTCCAGACGATGGATTAAAATTAACAGAAACTCCATCTGGAACATTCTCCGCTGAAAGACTAACTGTCGGCGGTGTAGGAGTATCAAACTCAACGGTTACAGTAACACTTCCACTTTCACCAGCTCTAACCGTCAGCTCTGACTGAGACAATGTAACTTGTAAAACCCTTTCCTCACTACCCCAAGCTCCATGACTAGGCTCAGGGGAAACGTATTTAACTACAATAAGCAGGTCAAGATACATTATGCAACCTTCATCAGCATAAAGTCTAAACGTGTCAGCGCTGGTATCTGTAATGCTTGCCAACACCTCGTCATCTACAAGCCATTCAATACCAGCAGTTGAGCTGACTCTAAATTCAAATTTATACCACGTTGACAAGTTAAGTGTTTTATCCGTCCAATGCTTCGTTCCATCATCGTAATAGAATTTTGTTCTCGTGTTGTCTTTGTGGCCGACGGAAATTATCTCGCTTCCGCCGCTTACTAATCGAACGTGAGCGTCGCTCTTCGTTGAGTAGCCTCGGTCATCCAGTCTCCACCGAAGCATAACTTTGACATCTGTAGATAAGGGTAAACTGTGATCCGCCGCTCTGTGGTCATGTGATGCTTCTACTCCTCTATTTCCTTCCCACGTTACATCACTCACAACCAGAGCGGAAGTTCTATCTTCATACTGTGTCCATCCGCCTTGACCCACCAAGTTCCCTGTATTATAACTCTCAAAGTTTTCGAACCAGAGGAACGTGAGGTCTCTGTTACTCGTCGTCGTAGCGTCTGACTTACCGTAGTAAATGTAGATTATTTCCGTATTTGGATATTCTGGGATGTTTGGTATTTTAACCCATACTACGGCATAGTCGCCATCTACTTTTTCCACAATACCATAGGTAAGCTCGGTTTCTCCATCGTCTGCGGTAAAACGAATATCGCCGAAATTGGTTCGGCATTTACCGTCTAGATACACGTCTTCACCAGAGTCAGTTCCAGAACCATAGTGAACTACTATTTTAATCTGGTAGTCGGTTACAGCTCCAGCAGTTGAACCATGTATTATATGTGATTTTCGGTATTTCCATCCAGAAAGCCATCCCATTATGTTTCCCTCATGGATCTAGTTGATCTCTTAGTTTTTTTATTAAATCCACTATGTTGTTGTGATCTTCTGGCATTATAGTGTCGCCTATGTTTCTTTTGGTTAATCTTACTTCTAATATTACATATGTAGTTGACATGGCTTATCCCTTTATATATGCTTTAAAATTACATCTCTAAGTTGTTCTCCTACTTTTGTCCATGTGAATTTTTCTTTTATTACTGTGTTTACATATTCTTTTGTTTTTGCTTTGTATTCGTCTAGATTATTGAGGATCTCATGGATTCTATTAACTGCTTTTTCAACTATCATTTCAACTCCAACTCCAACATGGATGGAATTGCCTTCTAACACTATTCCGCTTGGTTTCGAGGGTATAAGCATCCAGTCCCCCATGTAGTCTTGCCATGCTCCGCCTTCAGCTCCAATCGCTGGAACTCCACGTGCTATTGCTTCTAGTGGCGGATGCTCAAATCCACCTCCTCTACTTGTTAGTAGGTATAGGTCTGACAGGTCAAATAGTTCTAGTTTTGCTTGTTCTGTTAGCCATCCCTCATATATTCTTTGTTCTCGATCTTCTAGTAGTCTTATTCCATGCATGTCTTTTATTGCCAGCATCACATCGTTTCTTTCTTTTCTGATGATGTCATATATTTTGTAGAGTAGGTCTTCTCCTTTTCTGTATGGTGAATGAACTAGATAGCATAATAGTAGTTTTTTATTTTTCATCTGTTTTATGTTGTGTAGAATTTTCATTTCATTTGGTTCTGTTTTAGGCGTGTTCAGGTATTCTTCGGGTATTCCATGTGGAACTGCATATACTGGTTTTTTAACTCCAGAGTCTATGTATGAGTTTCTAGCGAATGTTGAGGGAACTATCATTGCGTCTGCATAAGATGTTAAGTGAACTGCATACTCGCTTATTCGGTTGGAGTCAGCTACATCTACGCCAATTATTGCATGCCATCTATTTATTTTTCTTTGAAGTTTTCTCTCAAATTTTTGGAATGGATAGAAGTATGGCTGTATTAGGATGAAAGGCCTTAACATTCCACCTAAAAATGGCAGAGAGTTTTCGTCTATTATTTCAATTTTAAAGTATTTTCTTAGTTGTTGTGTATGTTGTTCAGCTATGTAGGTGAAGCTTACCCTTTTAAATATCGGATAGGCGTAAAATAGGTATCTCATTTCTCATCTACCACTTTAATGCTATCCAATATATTTTAACGTCTATTTCAGAGTCTGGAGCTGACTTGAATACAACTGTTATGTATGTTTCATCTGCAAAACAGTAGTCGATGTCTGGTAGTCCCGCAGATGCTTTTTGAACGATTACACATACAGGTGTTGCTCCGAGATTGTGTTCGATCTGGAATGAGTTTGTTGTTCCATCTCCAGTTGTCTCATAGAGTCCACATTTTATTCTTTTGTCTAAGTCTTCTAATGCATCTACTGCTGTATTCCATTCTTCGGGAGTAAGTATCTCCACACCTTTATAGGTTAGTCCCCATCGTGAAATTGTTTTCACGCTCCTTGTCCTTCTTCAGTTGGATAGGCTATTGGTATTCTAAGTTTACGTATTTTTCTTAGTGTGGCTTGAGCTTCATAGAACATTATTTCATAGTCTGAAAAACCCCATTTCTTCATTGCTTGCAGTTCTTTTTTAAAGTCAGTATCGCTTATCAGTCCGTCGACGAATAGGTTTATTAGCTGAGTTACGTAGGTTCTTGCCTCTGATTTTACAGGTCTATTTCTAATGTATTCTTCCCACATTTTCTTCAGCTCCTGTTTTTCCGATGGTTGTATTGGTAGTGAATCTATCATGGCATATAGTTTTCCAAGCGCATATTTACTTGCTGTAGGCGAATATTCGCTTAGAGAAACTAGTCTTTCAACTGTTCCTATAAGTTCAGTCCATGCATTTCTAGCCTTCTCCAATTCTGTAACTTTCATTAGAAACTCGATTTCCTTACTTGTGTAGCCTAAATAGCCTGCTACTTCATCCATAATCTTTTGAAAAGTTTCTTTTTGAATCATGAATCGAACATATAGGTTTTCAGCCTTACTTAGATATGTTTTAACATCGCTTACTAATGGTCTAACATCAATGTATGTAGCCCATATTTCTTGCCATCTTTTTGGAACTTTTTTAGCTTTCATTACCTCGTCGAAGAACTCTCTTGCTTTAGGCACATATTCACAGAGCGTAGCCAATGAGTATGGTGTAGGGATATACTCCTTGCTGTCATTAATTAATTCTTCAAGTGTAACTCTGAGGTTAAGAATACTCATTTCCTTATCTCCGAAACCAATGAACGTAGCTAGTTCTTCTACTTGCTTTTTAATGTCATCTGGAATGGTAACGTAGAGCAAGGCTCTCCTATATGTAGTTAATAGACTTTTAACGTCATCTACAAACGGTCTAATCTTAATGTATTCCGCCCATATTTTCTGCCAGTTTTCAGGAATCATTCTAACATCGAAGCTTTGTTTAATTAAATCTTCAGGTATAGTTAAATATTCGCTTAAAGTTGCTATTTGACTTGGAGTTGGAATATATTCTTTAACTGCTATGCCTCTCATAACGCCTAGCACAGTATCGAAGAATTTAATTTCAGTAGTAGTTAGCTTCGCATAGCTGGCAAGTGTATTTACAAGTTTTGTTAGTTCTTCTTGAGTTACAATTCCAGTTGCAACACGATACATTATCCAGCCAAGCCACCGCATAGCCCAGCTACGCATTCTCCGAACAGTATAGACTTCACGAAATATTCCTAGCGCATTAACATATGGCTTATAGTATTTTTCTAGGAACTCAATTGCAATGCTTTCTGGAACTAATTCTTTAACGCTTTCAACAACCTTTGAAAATCTCTCTTTGTAGGTAGCGTAATCTGGAATTATTGCTTCCTGATATGCTTGACTGATATCTCTTTGAATCTCTCTAAGTATGTCTAAGGCTCTGTCCATGTAGGCTCTTAACGCTAAAAGTTCACGCTCCGCTGGGAGATACATTACTGGCAAATTAATGTATCCAGTCTTCCACTTATAATCAGCTATATCGAAATATGAGGTTTTAAAGGATACTTTGAATGCTCCAGCGAATACGTTTTCTAAAGTTCCTTCTGAAATTAGGCCTTCTTTAAAGAGATTTATAACTCCAGTTCTAAGATAAGTTCTTTCTTCTGATAGTGCGTTCATTGCTTCAGCTACAGCTGTAACGGGAACCCAGTAGGGATGTATTCCAGTTGCCTGCAATGTCCGTGAAAAAACAGTTAGATCCATTTGAATATTGCTTACAGGTGTATCCTCAATTAATTTTACAGCTATATCTTTGATAGTGCTTTTAAATTTAACGCCTTTTTCAGCCATAAAATTATAGATGCCCCATTTAACCATCCATCTCTGATCTATTTTCGTAGGTATGTCAGCTAACGTATCTATGTATATTAGATTATCTGATGTGAAATGTTTATCTGAATCTATCATTTCCTTTTTAATCCATGAGAACCTTGCATAGTCATGCCACGTCATATATAGCTGGAAGGCTGTGAATAGTTCTTTTGCTTTAAAGTTCCATGCATATGCGGGTGTAGGCGTAACTGCTCCAAGCTTATTTGCCTCCTGCTTTATTTTTTCTTTTAAAGCTGGAGACATGTCAGCCCATAGTAATCCGCTTATTCCACGTGTAACGAAGCTCCAAAGATAGTTTGGGGAGGGATATTTATAGTGTAGCATATAGTATAGTATGCCGATATCTCTATGCATTCCCGTAGCTTGGTAAATTTTAAGAAAATTATCTATTGCAGTTCCACCTGCACCGAATATATCTCGGATAGCCATTTTTGCGACGTCTGAAGATGAAGGCATATTGTAAACTAAGGCTAGAGGTATTTTCCTTGCAGTTCCGAAACGGTCTGTTACTTCTATATTGTATTCTTCAGCTGATTTAAAGAATAAGTCTATAACATAATCGGAGTAGCCGTAGAGAGCCATATAATATCTTGCTAGTTTAACCAGTTCTCCAAAGTTTTCATGTGGAAGGGATCTTCTAGTGAAATCGCTAATAACGTTAAGCTGTGGAAGCTCTATTGGAATAGTGTTCCGTAGAAGATAATTTAATGTTTTTGAGATTGGCTGAGTAGTCCATATAGCAAATCCATAGACTATTCCTCTACCTATCTCATCGACCCATTGTTTCATCTCTTTGCCGAAGTGGCTGAGAGATGCGCCTATGGCTTTTGCAAGATTAAACGTTACATCTACACCTATTCCAAGCGGTTTTAAGTTAATTGTTATCGGGATATCTAAGCCATATACGAATTGGCCTATATTATGCAGAAGGAACGATGACAATCTTACTGGTATCTGCGCCCAGAACGGTGAAAATGCGAGAGCAGTAGTAAGTGTGAATTGGCCTATTAGCTGAGAGGTTACAAAGTCAAGTGTAAGGTATTCAGGTGTTCCAATACCTAATTGTTTAAAGACATCTTTAAAGAATGGTTTGAGAGTTGAAGAAATTTCTTTACCAGTAGACGCTGATACTGGCGAGTATGCTGTTTCAAATACAGGCTTGAAAAGTTCGCTAACTTTCCCAAGCGATTCATATGTGCCTTTAAGAAAACCTGAAATAGCATCACCTATAAATTTCATGAAGCCAGAAACGCTACTCTGAGCAGTTTGCCATACGCTTTTAAGCGTGTTCATTATAAAGGTAATTAGGTTTGATGCTTCTCCTCCTAGAAAGTTTAGGAAACCGAGTGATGGTTCAACTACATTAGTTTTAAACCAGCTTGATGGATCTGAAATAAACGTTTGGAATGTTTCTGAGAACGTGGTTACAGCATTCGCTAAGCCCTCTGTGAAGGTTTTACCTATGTTTTCTATTGGTGTTCTAAGCCAGTCTGGAGTTGCATTCCAAATCCATTCACCCATATGTTGGAGTGAAAATTCAAATAGGGTTGGTAACTGCAGTATTGCATTTGAAAATCCCATAAACGTAGTGCTTATAGATTGAAATCCTGCTCCAATATAGGCGGAAATATTTGTGAACTGATCTATTAGGAAAGTCCATATTCCCTGAACAGATGATCCCAGAGAGGTTAAACCATTAACTATTGTTGTGGATAATGTGCCAAACATGCTGTTTATTAGATTCCATGTGGATGTTGCTGATTGAACTATAAAGTTGCCTATTGAATTTAAAGTTGAACCTATATTTGAAATTACATTTGTAATTGATGCTACTATTGTTGAAGCTGTAGATGAAATAGCGTCAATTACAGCTGTAATTGAAGACATAATGCTGGAGCCAAGAGAGCTTATAGCGCCACTAACATCTGCGATAACACGTGTAATGTTTTCTTCCACAGAGCTTATAAAAGTTGAAATACTGGTTACAGCATTAGTTACCGCTCCACCTATACTTGAAACTGCAATATCAATGTAGCTTGAAATAGAAGAAGCTAAAGCATTAAAGACTGGTAACACATTTTCAGTTATAAAGTCTGATATGCTTGAATATAAATTGTCAAATGCTGGAAGCACATTTTCAGTTATAAAGTCTGATATGCTTGAAACCACTCCGCTTACAGCTGGAATTACATATGTATTAATCCAAGAAGTTACATTGCTATATAAACTGTCAAAGACTGGTAGAACATTATCGTTGATCCATGCTTGAATAGAGCTTACAATCCAATTTGTCGTGGAACTTATAGTGCTTACAAACCAATCCTGCAGTTGTCCAAGCGGATCTGTTATTCCGAATGTTCCTGTAGCTATGAGTTCTAAGTCTATTACGTGGGTAATTTCTTCTTCAGGTATTATAGGCATGTCTTTAGGTATTTCTATTTCTTTTACTGGTATTTCGAATATTTCTGGATGCTGGTTTAACTGTTGGATTACTGTTTCAGTTAATAGTTTGCTTATTTCAGCTATTTCCTTTGGGTTTAGCTTTAGAATAGGTTTGCTTTTCACTTAATTACACTCTCCACATATTTTAAACCGTAAGTATATTCCATAAATCTTATTTTAGTGAGTTCTATTTTAAGTTTATTTTTCAATTCATCTATTGATTTCACAGTTATGTTGAATATTTTGCTGGTTATTCCCTTATATCTTATTCTTAGTGCAACTGTATATTCGGTTTCCCCTGTGATTAGCTGATGCTTTAGAATCTCAAGTATCTCAATTTTAGTTCCATCTATTTCGATGTAAAAAGGGGGGAGGATTATTTGTGGTTTGCTCATATGTAAAAATATATTTTTATCTTACATATGTAGGTTTCCCTTGAGGCTTAACAGAGCTTTTTACAAGTTCATTGAGTTTTTTCACAGTTCTAAATAGTTCTTTGCTTTTCTGTGCTAACGGGCATTCTAATATTTTATCACAGTCTGAAGTTGAATATTCAAAACTCAGTTCATGGCATCTCATTAGTAGTTCCTGCATCAAAGTAGTTAATTCGTCTCTCATCTCTTCTGGAATTGGCGGAGCAGTTATAGACTGAGGGAGAGTCTGAGGCGGGATCGCTTTATTTTTTCTCCTAGTCTTCTTTTTTCTTCCCTTAAATGTGGTAGCCATATCTTTGATCCCTCAAATAATCTTTCTAGTGTTTGGGTATTTAAACCTTGTGTTGTCCAGTTGTTTATCCACCAGTCTTTAAATTCATCATCTGTAGTTAATCTCCATGCTTCGAAACCCCACTTGTGGCGTTTAGCTTTCCATCCGAGCATTTGCAGAACTGCGTTTTGATATTGCCTTATCCTTACTGAGTTAGCCTCTTCTGATGGGATTTGATGTTCAACCCAATCTTCTATTTTTCTTCGCATCCATTGAATACTATCGTATTGCTCCATTTTTTCGCTTTTATGTGCATCTGTCATTTCCTCTGGTTTATTATAGTTGGTGTATGCCCATGTAGATAATGAAAGTCTATGAGCTATTGAACTGATCTTTTCTATCATAGTGCTTATGATTGGCGGATTCTTCTTTTCATCTTCCATTTTATATATTGAGTATAAAGGCATAAGGAGACCATGACCTAGCGGGGTAATTCCTAGAATAAATCCCATCTGCAGGTGGTCTAGGGTTTTAAATTTTAGGTCGTGGATGTTTCCTTCAGCGTCAATGTAAGGAACAACGGCAAAATTATCTTCAGTCTCAGTTAGAAATGAGCTTCCTAGTATTGAGAGGCCTAAAACGAAGCTGGTTTTTTGTGCGGAGAACATCGCCATTAGCCTATTGAATAGGTGTTTGTCTGTTATGTCGGCCATTTCAAGTGTATCTTTTATCTGTGTTAGGAATTGATACCAGCTTACATCAGCAGTTCTCATTAATCGCATTTTATGAACGGTTGAGCGGATGAACTCTGTAACCACGATAGGATCATATACTGATCTTCCATATTGTGTTTCTCCATATACGCCAGCTTTAGGTCTTGTCGATGTTAAGTCTGATTGATGTTCTTCTTTTACGTTTTCGTATATGTATGAGTCTAGGTCAAGCATCCATGGATGTAGTTCTCCATAGTCTATTTGCTCGAATTTCGCCCAGATGCCTTGCATCATTTCTTGCTCCGATGGCATGGTGTGGGTGAAGTTGAGGACATATGATGTGAAGTCTATTGGAGCTATGCTGTATAGTAGGCCTAAGCCTAATTGGGTTAGGTCGAATGCGCTTATTTGTAACCATATGTAATCGGAGAATATTGGTTGTATATCGAACATTCTAAGCCAATTTACGTAAATTGCGCTTTGGCTTAACGCCTTAGCATGATACTTCTTTTTCTGTAATGCTGTTTGCTTCCATTTGTATGACATAGCTCATCTACTCTATAAATTTTGAATAGACGTCAAGTATATTAAATTGGTTAGCTAGTTCTTTTGCTTTTTGGCTCATCTGTCGGTATTTTTCTTGGTTACATGTGTAAATTTCATATGCCTTTTTAATTTGCTCTACCATGTCTTCTGGCCTGTATAGGTGATATAAGAACAGTATTCCGTAGCGGTCATCCTGATATATTTCGTCAATTATTGGAACGTAGAATGCTGTTTCCTTCGTTGTTATTTCCGTTAGTGGCTTGTATTCTCCACATATGACGGGAACTCCCTGCGCCTGAGCTTCAAGCAATGGAAGACCGAAGCCTTCCGCATGTGAACTACATATGTAATAGTCGAAGCTTCCGATTAGAGACAATATTTTCTGTCTTTCTAGTCTTCCGAATCTATTATCGACTACAACGTTTTTCATGTTTGTGAAGAAACTTCCACTCATTACTTTTGTTAGAATGTAGAATTTTGCTTCTGGCAGTTCTTTTTCAGCTAGTTTTACTACTTTAGCTAGGGTTCTTAATCCTTTGCGTGGCAGATCAGAGCATACAGTTCCGAAGATTACTTTAGCGTCTAATTTTGCTTTCAATAGGTCTTTTTGTGGTTGTGATTGTGCTATGTGGTCTAAGTTTACTCCGTGATAGATTATTCCTGATACTGGAACGTTTACTTTTTCCATCATTTCCTTGGTGAATTTGCTGTTAGCGATGTAGAGGAGATCTGATGCATACCATTCTTTGATGTATTTTTCTTTAGGTATTCCTTCTAGTGTTGTGTATAGTATTGTTGGTATTCTAGCGTTAAGATAGTCTTTAGCCATAACAAACCATGTTGTTGAGCAGAGGGGATCGAAGGGTATGAATACTATTGCTTTCTGAAACAGTTTTTTAGCCTTGTAATATGGGATTTGATAGCGTGTGCAAATTGCGGAATGACCTAGCTTTTTTAGAGCATAAACTATATCATTTCCTACTGTTTGGAGGCTTGGCGCAGAACCAGTTACTATGCCATACTCTACTTTACTCATAATATATCATAAAAAAAATAGTGGAATTTTAATTTATTGTTTGCGGTAACTTAACTATGTATCTTAGTAGGCGATTGCCCAACCGACCACGACTTGGATTATTTCATCGCATATGTCGCTGTCAAGATCATAGGCTGACACGAAGTAGCTCTTGAGGGCGGTAGCGATCTTTGTCATAGCATCTCCGCTCTGGCGGAAACCATGCTTAGCCAACTTGGTAGCGAGGGCGAGATAAGTCGCTCTCAGGCCACCAGTAATGCTGTAACTGTCTAAGATTGGTCTAACGAGGTTTCTGACTGTCGCTATGCTTCCAAGACCTTCATTTGCTCTGTCAAAGGCAACATCCTGAACATCGGTGAATCTAGTGCTTACTACTGTGGGATTGTATTTCTTAGTATATTTCTTATACATGTCGATTCCAGATCGATAGAGAGGCATTAATTTTCACCTTTTACACGTGTTATCAAAATTTATATATGGAAAACTTACTTATATCTAATTGAGGCAATGGGGGATGGTGTCCCGTTTAAGTAAGTCGAGGTCTGAAGTTGTCGTTGAGAGCATTAAAAAGAAGACTTCATTGCAGAGGGAAAGCATTGTTTGGGCATGGAAGGGGTTAGCTTGGGTTCTTGAGAAAACTATGCGTATGGCGGAGAGATACTGGCAATGGCTGATGCGTAATCTATTACGTAATAATGTTGAATTAGTTACTAGGGGAACTCTTGAACCTACTGATAGAGGTTTTAAGCTGACGCTTGAGGTTGATATTCCAGACCAAACGGTTATTTATTTTGCTCAGCATATCGGTGAATTGGAGAAGCTTGTTAGAAGTAAGAAGGCAAGTATTAAGATCGCTAAGTATATGAGGAAAATGAGAAAGGAGGGTAAGCGATTTGGCGGTAAGAAGGCTTGAGATTGTTATTCCAAGTCAGATTTGGGATAAATTGGAGAAAATTGAGAGGAAAACTGGTATAACTAAAGAAGATTTAGTAATGCGTGGTCTAGTTAAAGTTATGGAGGAGTTCGAGAGGGGTTAAAATGAGTCTTAATGTAAAAATATTGAGCTTATTAAGTGGGATCATCGGAGTAAGTGATAGGGTTGGGATCGCTAGCACTATCTTTTACATTTGTGATTTGTATTTGGATGGTAATATAAAGGAGGAGAAGGCTAGAGCTGAAATCTATAATATTTGCTATAATATTGTGAGATTTGCAAACTTTGATTTGACTGAGGATGAAGCTAGGAAAAAAGCAAGGGTAATGGCTGATGAGATTATGAGAGCTGTGAAGCTTGAGGGAACTAGACGTCTAGTGTTAAGTAAATTTAAAAGTAGAGGTTCAAGCATACTTCCATTTTGAAAAAAATATTGTTAAGAGGAGTTTTGAACTAGAATTTTAGCTTGTAAATCCAGCAGTTTTCTTAGCAGGGGCTTAGGCGGATTAAGCAGGGATCCCACGTCTTTTATTGTTTTTTTAAGCAGTTTTAAAGCTTGCTCCTGATTCTGAAACCAGTATAATGTTCCCTTTTCATGCTTATCCCTGAGTTTTAAAGCTCGCTCTATTTTCAATATTTTCTGCTGAACTTCAAATTCCTTCAGCTTAAGTTTTAAGTATTGTATTCGATTTAATCCTCCAGCCTCAGCACTAACTTCAGTCGTTGGGTAGTATTTCTTCACATACTCTGTTAATGCAATGCTCACAAGCTCGCTGAAGCTTATACCCATAGTCCGTGCAAGTTCAACGGCCTTAGCATAAGCATCCTCATACTTACTGTATAGATAGATAGTAGTATGGCGGATTAAACCTAGTCTTCTAGGTCTCCCAAACCCAGTATTTAGCTTAATTTCCATTGGAACACACCTCTATACGAGTATATGTATACGAATACTATATAATACTTACTAATGTTAGTAAGTATAATATATCATATATATCATATATCAGTTCCCATTCCACAGGAAACATTCGTTATGACACCTACGCTTCCATTAGAGTATATTAAGATTTAATTACGCGTCGAATGATAATTTTAATTCCTTTAGGTAGCCTGTATTCCTCAATTCTTCTTTCAGCTTCTTTTTTATTTATTGCATGCAGGCTACAGCAGTCGTCGTCATCAACACGGATCTTTAGAATTCTACATTTATATGCTTCTTCGCCATTAGTCTTTTTCAACGCTGTTCGGAATATGCAGTTTCCGCATTTCCTTCCAGATAATGCTGTTCCCTGAGTGAAACCCTGAGTGAAATGCAGTTTATCGAGCATGTTCATCAAATTCTTCTTATTTTTCTTATTTTTCTTATTCTCTCTAAAAACTAGGAACCACAATGCATTTCTCACATAATGATCTTTCAAATCTAGTTTAACCATGTTCCTCACCTCTTACACATGTTTCTTCTTCACTTTCCTATACACGGAGATGATCCATATGGCCAGTATGCCTAAAAAAAATGTGTATGCTACGTTGAAGAGTAAAATCTCAGCATCAACTATGTTCATCTCTTCATTTCCTCATAGTAATTTTTTTTATTGGCTCGTAGACGCCATCTGACAGCAGGCATCTTTCGCATATGGCTTTTATGTATCTTGTTAGTGATGTCTGCTTCATTTCTTCTCTCCCTTCTTAAACATAGCTTTAATATCCCCTTCTGTTTTGCTTCTAATATGCATAATTCCGAATATAGCAGTTTCTCCGCTTCACATGTTCGGTATGAACCATCAGTATCATTATATTCTTTTAGCTGTTTGTAGATAGCTGAAAGGAATTTAAATCTCCGCTTCACATCTCATTCCTCCTTTCCTCCTTTTAATTTTTAGTTAGAACATCTACTATTACCATTATGATCAGGATTATCATTGTGATTATCAGGAACATAATTGTGTATTGAAATGCGTATGTAGGTATTTCTGGTAGAGGCGCATTTTTCATAGCTGTGAGAAACAGTATAGTTATAAGTAGAAGTATGCTTGTTGGAATAACGAAGCATGAGAGAAAAACTGTAATTAAAATTTTTCTATTCATTTTCACACCATCCTAGATGTATCCATGTTCTCTTCAACAGGAACTGTGGAATCTTATTTTTCAACTCGTCTTCGAAAATTTCGTTTACCTGTATTTCATTGTTAACCTTTAAGTCATCGCAACAGTAAACTTCAACGCTAAATTCATAGTTGTTCCATGAAAGCGTTACGCTTCTAAACGTTAATCCCAATTTTCTAGTAGTTTCTATAATTTTTGTTTCATATTGTTTGAATTTTTCTAAAACATACTCTCTATATTTATTATAGTTTTCTAATAGTTGTATCCGCATTGCAGTATATTCTTTATCTTCAAGTTGAACCTTCACTTTTTCTCCCCCCAATTTTAATATGTATTAATTGCTCAATGAATTTTTCTACTGCTGGGCATTCATCTATCAGCCTATTCCAATGATACCGCTCACTACCGTAGCTTACAACGCTACAATTATCCCTGTAAGGACAATTTTTACAGATCTCTTCTATATTCATTTTTCTATTTCCTCCCAATGATTTTTTTGTATCTGGTTTTAGTTAACCCTAAAGCTCCCAGAGTTCTCATCAAAATGTAATTTGCAAGTTTCGGTTTTTTATCCATGTATGTTTTTGGGACATATATTCTTTGATTTTGAAGATCGAAGTATATTGGTATTGCATCTTTTTTAACTGTTATTTGTCTGCTAAGCTGTTTTATCTGTTCTCTAAGTTTATATATTAAATATTGATGTAAAGCTGTTTGGATCATAAGTCTCTGATATTTCCTAATTATTTTTCTAAGTTTTTTAATTTCTCCGTGAACTCCACTTGGCGCTATAACGGTTTTCTGCGTTAAAACCACATAATTCTTATATCTTCTGAGGTAAAACTGTCGTTGAGGATATTTCTGTTTAAGCTTTTCAATATATTCCTTTAAGTCTTCCAATGTAATTGGCTTTGCATTTTCACGGGGAACAACAATGTATAATGCTTTATATCTGCCATGCTGACTTGAACCTACAACTTCTATTTTGAAGTCTCTCCAAACCTCTAAGAGTTTCATGGGCGATCATTCCTCCATTACTTTTTGTGCGATTCCTATCCCCATTCTTTTTCCACCAATTACAATTGGATTGTCATTTTCAACGGTTATAATTATGTCTTCGAATCCAAGCTTTACGAGTTGCTGAACAATTTTAAGCACGTTAATGAGTTTTTGGCCGTCAATGCAAACTTGCTGTGCGTTCTCTAAATCTTCAATCACTACGAAACCTGTGGTTCTGTCGGGGCTTATCTTAGAGGATTTTATCTTCATATCCAAATCACCATATATATATTATATACTTATGGTTATTTAAACTTTTTTCTTCCATCTGTAGGCCATTTCTCTATTTTCTGAAAATTTTTAATGGTAACGGTAGAGTAAGCTGTTTGATAAGATGTTTGCATAGGGGACAGAAGTAGCGGATAACTGTTTTTCCTTCATCTTCAAATATACTCATATTCACATGTGTGTATTTTCTGCATCTAGGACAGTAGAGTTTAAGCTTTCTAGTAGTCATTTCTTCAACTTTTCTAGTGTCTCTTTATTAATGTAAAAATACCCTTGTTTAGGCGAGAACAGTATTCCCTCCTCCCTTAGTTGCCGTAGTCTCCTCGTGATCGTCTCTGTCTTCGCCCTTATAAATGGGAAACGTGTTCTAAACACTCTCAAAATCTCCTCATAGTTTACTGGTCTTTCATATATTTTTATTGCATTTATTACTGCACGTAGAATTGTAGCTTTAAGTTTATCCAAACTGTCTTTTATCTCCCTATAGATCACTTCAGTTTCAGCTGTTTCTCTGAGGAGCGCCCTTTTGAGCATTGCATTTTCCATTCTGAGCTGTTCTGCCTCTTTTTGCAGGAACACTATATACTCCCTGCTCATCCCCAGCAACCCTTTAACCTTGAACTTCTACGCCATACTCTTTGCCATGATTTCTAAGGTATTCCTCAATTGCATTAGAGATCTCGATGTGCAGTTTCTTAGTTGGAACTGGATATTTCTTTCTAACCAGCTCCCACATTTTAAAGTATAGGTCTTCACGTATGCTTATATGGACATGTCTAAGTTTCACTTCCATTTTTACTCCACCAATAAACCATAAGGGCAGAAAATATATATAAACCTTATGGTTATATTCTCCATACTTATCAGCTAAAAAAATAAGCTAAAATACCGAGCATGATCAAAGCAAACCCTACATAGCCTCCCTGCAATGAAAGTATTTCCCTGTAGCCTCCAACCTGCCACAATGCATGCGCATAATCATGTAACGCTACACCATATCCTACACATATAATAATTAAAGCCAATACTTTAGTTCTGCGAAGTTTCCATGCACGTTTAGCTCCGAACAGTTTTATGGCAAATCTTCTAAACATGCATTTACTTGTCTCAGGAGGATTATTCTCAGTATAACATACTAGGGCGTCTCTGTTATGCCTAAGCCAAATTTTACTCCATCCATCCTCAACCCTCTCAATTGCCTCATCAAACTTTTTAACTGCTTCCTCATAGATTTCCTCCCAGCTTTTACCTTCCCTATCATATAATATTAAACCGTAATTGGCACATTCCATGAACAGTTCCTCCTCACTATTTGTAAATGCAAATACATCTCTGTATGCCCAAACCACTTTAGCACCCTTCTTCCACGCATCAATACCACCATCGCTACCCCATAGACAAGCCATAGTGTAAACTATCTTTCCCTTTAACATGTGATCGTTCTTCTTATCAATTACATATGTAAGTCCACCTTGAGCTAAAAGCCCCTCTTCATCACCGTGATCATAGAACACTACTATATCATGTTTACCTACTTTTTCTTCAAAGTTTTCCCTTGTAGCACTATCTTCAAATAATGGTTCATATGGCTTTCCAATTTCCTCTACGAGTTTCTTAGCCCATTTATATGAGTATTCTGTTGCTTCGTCGAATCGGGGAGCTATAACTAACATGTGTAACCACCACTACCTGCTTATTTAGGTGTGAGCAAGTCTACTGCTGTCTTTATTACTTGTTCTATAATAAATTTTCGTAATTCAGGATCTTTCTCCATTTTCTTTAAAAGTTTATGTTTGTCAAATATTTGTCCGCCGAAAATAAATCTCCAACCATTATTCCTACTCTTAATATACTCCTTTACGACACGATATATTTCCTCACTCATCTATTTTCGCCTCGCAACTTTTTTAAGGCATATTTAAAACCGATTTTCTTTCCAGCTAAAAAGCTGAACACCAAACCTATAACGTAGATGAAGTCCTGAGCGGTTAGGTCGCCGTGTATCAAGCCGATCCCTGCAACAACCACTACGACACATGCCAAAATCATGTCCCATTGTATTTCAACCATAAAGATTCACCTACACATGTAATATCGTTTCAATTAATATTTAAATATTAATTATTCTAAAATTTAGATGGTGATTGATTTATGCCATGTCCTCTACTTGGTAAATGCAATAAAAAAGTAGATCACAGATATTACCTGACAGTATGCTTAGATATGGAGTCCAACAAATATGAAACATGCGACATATTCCAAAAAATAATGGGCGATAAAAAAACTCCCTCTGAATGGGCGAAACTGCTGGGATTCATTCCATCAAGCACTTAATTTTTCTTAGACTCAAATACTTTTAAACCATTTTTTGTGCTGTATATTATTCGCTTATTCCAATGCTCTGGAAATTTATGCTGTCTGGTCAGCATTAGACAGACTACACATGTAACGTCTGATGGCAACCGCATTTTCCATGCATTACCGCAGATAACTATTAGGTTTGCTGGTAAGTCGTAGCCAATTATTTTTAATGCATCTCCCAGAATTAACGGATTTATCTCAACTGCATAGACTTTTTTAACTTTCTGACTCATCATCAAGCTGAAACGTAGATCTCCAGCTCCAACATCAAATACAACATCATCTTTACTCAGCATTTTTAACACTTGCTCGTAGAGATGTTCCTCTGGGCAGAACCATATCTCGTAGCCTTTAAGTCCATGTCTCCCGATAAACTCTTCAGTCTTCCTTAATTCTTCTTTGGAGGGAGGTTTCAATAACTGCTCTTTATAATGTTTATCTAACCGCAAAAAAATGTTTTTTATGCTCATTTCCCTTCAGTTAATAGATAGTTTAAGTGTAGGGGATATCCCAACCCACAGTTTATATGCACGTCTAATACTAGCTTCGCTAGCACCAAATATATCGCCTACTTTTTCTGCAACGTTTTTACAGTTAGGCCAGAACTTGCTATCGAGCATTCTAATTAAAGCATAGAATAATCCTGCTGAAAGAATTTTCCTCGATCTCCCAATTAGCTTTGGATTGTCATATGTTTCCCTTAAAACTTTATCCGCATAGTAAAGGATAACTTCCTGTTCTCTATCTGTAATTGGAATTTTGCTTAGATTCTCCTTTAACCGCTCCATTATAGGCGTATACCTCCACTTCATAGCCTTATCATCAATCTTCCGTATCCTCAAATACATAAACAGCTTCCAGAGCGCAGTCTCGTAACCACAATAGGGACACTTAAGATACATCCAAAAACCAGAGTTTTCATCTTTATACCATTCTACATGTGTAACCTTTAATTTTCTCCCGCATGACCAGCATTTAAGATTTCCCAGTTTCTCCAGCATCCTGCAAATACCTAGAACTTTATTTAATTCTTCAGCATTCACATTCATTGATCAATCCTCCCATCATCTCGTAGCCACTTATCCTGCTTAATTCTTCTTCTCCTCCTGTAGAAGAGGATTCTTGATTCTTTGCTCGAACACCAGTCTTCCGTCGCTGACTATGTCTGGATAGCGTCGTAAAACTTCTCTTTTAACTTTCGTAATTATGCGTTTAGATGCTTTTATAAATACGCATGGCTTACAGTCGTAGCTTCCCCCATCACTCTCCTTAGGTTCAATTACATACGTAAATTTATAACGCTCCGCCAACTCGTCTAGGCAACTGCCTATATCTTTCCGTATTTCTTCGCACATCTCCTCCACTTGTCTGTAAATTTTTTTCCTCGTATCTTTCAGGATCTCGTGGATTTTAAACCATAGTCTACTATATTTTTTACCCATATTTTCAACCTCCGTAATACACTATTATACTTGTGTATATATAAGCCTTACGAGTAAAAACACCATTAAAAACACAATGTAACCTTACATATGTAAACATAAAAACCAATAAAAAATAAAAGTAATTTTACTTATAGAGCCACCATTGAACTTCACAGAATTTTACTGTTTTTTCAAATTCATGTATTACTGTTTTCCCAGATCTTATCTCCAATACTCTATTTGTTTGTAATAGTTTTATGTCTGCTTTCCCTAGATTTAATGTTTCCAGTAATGATTTTACCGCTTTATATGTTGATGCTAAGTATGCTTCTCCGTTTACCGTTGCATAGTGAACTGGATTATGGTTATTTCTACATGAGTATATTGCTCCGTCTTTAGTTAATACTGCTATCGCACCAACTAGATATAGGTGTGCTAATTGCTCTATCGCATAGATCATATCCCCATATTCCTCATATAATTCTTCTAACAGATGAGTTAGTAATTCGCTGTCAGTTTCCCCATATATTCTATGTCCACCAGCTATTATATAGCCCCTTAATTCTTCTATGAAGCAATGGCCGTTATGAACTAATGCAAATTCACCGTTACAGTCCATAAATGGATGTGTATTTACATATGTAACTTGCCCTCTGCTCGGAAATCTGTTGTGGCCTATAGCCATTTTACTGTTGATCTTTAGCTCTAAAGTATGTTTATCATAGAATTTTAGCGGATGTATTGGCTCTTTCACTATTCTTATCTGGTTTTTACATATGTAGGCTATTCCAGTTCCAAATTTTCCTCGCTCTAATTGTTTTGTTAACATGTATATAGCTTTTAATGGTGCATATATTCCACTTACTGCACTTATTCCGCACATCTTTAATTATCCCTCCAGTTTAACTCCAGTAAATAGCTTCTGTCAATATGATCTATTATCTTGAATCCGAATCTTTTGAATAGGTTTAGACTTGCATTGTTCTGTTTTCTGATCCAGCATTTGGCTTTACTTGCTCCCTCTCTTACCAATACATTTAAAACGTGGCTGACTAGTCTTCTAGCTATCCCCAGTCTTCTAAATCTTCTATCTATCACTAGGCTCTGTATTGTTCTGTCTCTTACATGCACACCTACGCATCCACATATCTCTGTCCTATTTGTGTTTGGCTCTCTAACCCAAAACACATAAAATCTTACTGCTGTATTTATTATTTCCTCTGGTGATAATACATTTACGAATCCGTTTCCATGTAGTCTTAATAGTTCATGTATTCTTTCCGCCACTTGCTCTTGCGTTAATCCCTCAACGTTGTTTATTCTACTTATTGTATATCTTTCATTGTTTATTAGTTCTCTTACTTGACTTCTGCCTAAATTTATTCTTCTGGTTATGGTTATGTTTCTTCTAGTTTGTGGCTGTTCACTTATTCGTTCTTCTATTGCTTCTATTAATGTTCTGCTTAATGTTTTATCTACTGCTATTGATATTCCTATCAATTGATCTAGTGTTTCTATTTCTCTGGCTTTTTCCTTCCATTGCTTTAGTTTCTCTTTATGCATTATGTTGGGTATTTCGATTAAATGCTCTAGGTATTTTGAGCTGTCAGTTAATACTTTCTTGAAGTATTCATAATGATTTACATGTGTATACTTCATTACACCATAGAAGTTTAGCCTATATCTAGCCATTAGATATAGGGATTCTTTTATGGCTGGTATCTCAGGAATCTCAATATTCCCTATTATGTTTCTGATCTGTTTTAGTTTTTGAGTTACGTTTACGCCTATTAACCCATTCCTTAATGCTTTCTCTCTCTCATCCCCATATTCCCCTAAGCTTACATGTGTATCTTGCCCTCTAAAGTTTCTGCTCCAAACTTTTTTAGCTACTCTAGTAACGATAAATGCGTTTACTAGGCTTGACTGGGGTATATTTGCGTCAAAAACTCTTAATTCTAATGTGCCATTGTGGCTCAAAGATATTTCAGCATAATGATCATAATCACATATGTTATTATAGTATGTCATGCTTCTACAGTATACTGATGTTAAACCTCGTCTGCTAGGTATTGGGGATGACTGAATAGCCATCAACAACGGATATATCTTTATTATTTCTTTAGCTAATTTTTCCCTAGTTTCTAGCGTTAATCTTACTCTAGGCTTCCCTACATGCATATGTTGGCCTAACGATCTACTACTGCTATTATGCATATATGGGATTAGCGAATCAAATTCGTTTATCCATCCCCAAAACTGTTTATTACATTCGTTTATGTATTGTTCTAGGCTAGTGAATACTGGAGATCTAAGCTCTACTGTTGCGGTAGGATCACGTTGATAGCTCCAGTTTCTAGCTAGATATAATGGTGTGCTTCCGCTTCTTACTGTTCTTCTGTTATTGTTGTTTATGAGATCAAACTCAAATTCAATACCAAAACTTACAGTCATTTTCATCTGCCCTCTAAAGCTTCATCAATCAAAGAAACTAAATACTCATAATCTCTTGATAGATCTATCCCTAGCTCATTAGCTATATCATAGATCCGATCCCAATTTCTAGCTATTCGTCTTATTCTGTTAATTATTTTTCTCTGTTCTTCCTGCTCTACTATTTCGTTTAATTCGTCAATTGCTCTTGATGCTAAGTTTATTGTTCTGTCAAGTTCATTTACTAGTCTTCTTTTAGCAATTGGTATCAACGCCTCTTTTTGTTCTCCAGTTAGATCTAAAGCTCTAATTATCGGTAACCCCAGGACACCGTTTAACCTATTGTTTAGCTCTTGATATTTCCTTATCACTACACTTACAACATTAGCTATTTCGGAGATCTTACTTCTAGGCACAAGTATAACTGACTCCGTGCATTGAATCCCTAACGCATGTAAAATCTGAACAGATCTGACTCTTGCCCTCCGCACATCTCTTTTTTCCTCTTGCTGAAGTATGTTTTTGTTTTCGCTAGGCAAGTCATACACCAAAATTTTTATTGGTTTGCTCATCATGTTTTTCCCCCATAAAAGTTTTTACACGTGTATATATACGCCATAAGGCTATTTAAACCTTATCCCCCAAACAATACAAAAACACACCAAGCCACACACAAAAAGACTTACACATGTAACAACAAAAA
>Ga0190352_1000091_pt1 | contig 24770 bp, 28 predicted proteins | sample 4872131011_MG_FD_161682 | JGI IMG/M metagenome (GOLD analysis project Ga0190352, IMG submission 161682) | Hydrothermal vent microbial mat bacterial communities from Southern Trench, Guaymas Basin, Mexico - 4872-13-10-11_MG | ecosystem: Environmental > Aquatic > Marine > Hydrothermal vents >...
TGCATTATCATGGAGATAACTACCATCTGCAAGAGTTAATGTTCCATTATTCGTATAAGATGTTAATACTCTAACTCTTGCTCCCGTATTCAAAGTTAATGTTTTTGAAGAATTTATCGTAAAAGTATAAAGATTTGAATCTGAACCTGTTAATGAAAAATCCCGATCTAGTATTAAAGAACTACCAGAAACTCCTGAAATTGATTTTAAAGATGCTGGAGATAAAGAAGTTAAAGTAAATGCTTTCGCAGAATAAAGAGTTACATTTTCAGTAGTTAATGGGACCATTCCAGAAATAACTAAATCACTTGAATCAATATCAACATCCTTATTTGCCCAGATATAAGTATCCCCAGAAACTCCATTAAAATCTTTAGCAACAACAACATCATCAGGATTGAGTAAAAGTTTATCTTTGTTAAATGAACCACCATCTATATAAATACTGTTTCCTGTTCCGTTTACACTATATAATTGATTTAAAGAATCTAAAACTTCTAAATCAATAAACTTAATTTTATTATTGCTACCTTCTAATCTTAACCACCAATATATAGAGGAATGTCCATCTATTGCAATTTTATCTAAAATAACATTAGAAACATAATCTTGATTTGATGCCACTCCTAATAAAAAATATCCTTCATATAATTTCACTCCTCTAATAATTGTGCCAGAAACAGCATAACTAGCAGAAATATATTTTGAAAAATCACCTCTTCCATATATCTCATACCCAGTATTATTTTCAACATCATCGCCATTAAGAGAAAGTACTACAGAAGAAGAAATATAATAAATAATTCCTGAGCTTTTAGCAGAACTATTTCTTATAATAGTATTATTTATTCCATCTCCTTTTAGAATAGTCATTTTTCCTGAACCACCAGAAATCCACACTGTATGATACATCTTTGAACATCTATATTCCCTTCCACCAGTCAACTCAAATTCAGAACCAGATAACCCCTCTGTTATTTGAAATTTTGCATATAAAATATCACCAGAAGAACCCCCTTGAAAAGTAAGTTTCGCAGAAGCAGAAGAACCCATCAAAATTGTACCAATATGATTAGAAACATCTCCTCCCGCTTTTCCAGAACCACCAAAAGCAGTAAAAGTCTTATCTGATGTTCCATTCCATACAAGATAAGGACCATAATTTCCTGAAGAATAAGCAGACCAAGATGTTTGAGATACATCAAAATTCCCAGTAAAATAAATATAGCCATTATCAGCAGAAGCACTTACAGTAGAACTGAAAGTGGCATCTACACAATATACTGAACCAGACCCTTGAGACCATGCCCCCCAAGAAGTGATATTTCCTGTATGAAGATCATAATCTCCAAGAGTTAAAGTATATGTTGTTCCTACATACAAAGTTTGAGAACTATCGGTAGTGGAATTTACAGAAAGAGAACAATTCGCCTCGATATAAACATCTTTACCATCACCAGAAGCAGGGACCCCGTTATCCCAATTAGAAGCATTAGACCAGTCAGAATCAACAGTTCCTAAAAACTTCGTTGAAGCCACTAATCAACCTCCCAATAGCCAAACATGAATCCCAATGGTTTAGAATAGTCCTCAAAAGAACCGTCAGTAAACGAACCCGATGCGATTACTAACTGTGTTTGGGTCATTGTCCGATTAATCTCCCTAACCCTTTGTTGTAATGTTCTCATACCATCACTCATAAATAAGTTTGACTAAATGTAGGCACTTCTTTATGGTCTATTTGAAATAATACATGAATATGACTTATATCATGCCCCCCATCATGGTATCTCATTCTAATAAGGTCATTTACTTCTTTTTCAGAAACATTATGAAACTCATCATAAAACTCAAAAGATTCAGGTAAAGAAACATCTGAAGCAATTGGATGGCATCTTTGATAATCATAATTCTGAACAATTTCAAAAAAGACCTCACCATCCGTAAGTTTTTCTCCATTATGACCAGAGATTCTAATTGATTTAAATTCGCATTTTTCATTAGAAAAAACCTGAAAGAAGAAATTCGGATTAGTAGCATGAAGCGAACTAAAAGTATTACTATTAGATGGTAATTCACCTGTAAAAGTAGAATCCATTTTCCAACCAAAAGCATAAGGACTCATTATTTTTGTTGTACTTGCTCCTATTCCTTCTTTACCGTGCCAGGTCCTGTTATTCCATGCAGAACAAAGATAAGGCTGGTTTCTATATCCCCTTAATGATTTAGGAGAACCATATATACTAACTTTTGCCGTACCCCCTGCTGTCGTACTAAAATTTTCGCTAGGTACTATTAAAACACCATAATATCTACCGGGAATAATCCTTGAACGGGGGACCAAATTATTTCTTTTTCCTACTCTCTTTCCGGTAACATTTTGAATATATGCATCTGTTTTTGTAATCGTAGTATAACCCATCTCACAATATTGATTATTTCCATCTGTTGAAGAAGTGAATTTAACATTATCATTACTTCTAGTAGAATGATAAAGAAGAATGTCCCGTATAGGATTAGAAAGATAAGAACCAACATGCAACTCAATAGTAAATGGTTTATTTGGAGGGATATTATCAGGCAAAGAAGCAGAAGAAGCATATTCCGTTAAAGTATCATGTATTCCTTTTGAAACATAACTATAATTTACCCCATCATGTAATCCAGAACTCTGAACAATATTTCCCCCCGCTGTTGTACCAAAATCTATTTCTACCCAAGGAAAACCAGAAGTAGAATCATCCATCAAATATTCGTCAGTAGGAATGATCTTACCTGTCGCAAAAAAACTCTGAGCATTTGTAGAAGAAATACCATCCATATCTAATTCATATAAAGCCACCCTTAATTTTCCTGCTGAATACCCATCATGACTCAATTTCATAGAAATATTAAAACCATTTATATTATCTGTTGAAGCACGAAAAGGTATCAAAACAGCATTTGTAGATGAAACACTCAAATCAACAAGCGATTCATCAGATATTGCAGATATTTCTCCCGGAATTTTAGGAGCATATATCATTTCATGAAAACCACTATTCTGAACCTCAAAACAGACATTATCCATTCGTGAATAAGGGAATTTAGAGATATTATTACTCAAATCCCCCCCTCGCCTTCCTGTTGAATATACCCTGTTTGTTGAAGGTATTTCTTCAAATGTTTCATATTCTACCATTTTTTCAACCTTCCCTTTTTATTTAATGATTTAATAATCGTGATAAATAAAAAAATAAGAGGGCATAAGCCCTCTTAATATATTTAGAACCTCCATCCAAATCCTTCTACTTCTATCCATCCATTTCTTGTTGAAGAAACACTCAAGATAGAAGCAGACCATGTTTCGCTATAATCTAACTCAACATCGTTTACATCATCCTCTAATGAGAACCATGTAGTAGAGGTACCTCCAGAAGTAGATACACTTCCTATTTCTGTATTTCCTTTATAGAGTTTAGCAGAAAGAGCATACCCTTTTGCCCCTTCAGCAAACACTCTAAAATTAGTTAACACCACTCTACGATATTCATGCCTAAATCCTACTGTGGTACTTCCAAGATTAAGACTAGAAGTTGTGGACATGTACGAAACCGCAGTAGTTCCACCAGATTCCGTAATGAAAGTAAGACCCTGATAAAAAGGTGTTCTAAAAAGAATTCTTTCCTTAAGGTCATACTTAGGTCCATGCCCCCAACCAGCCTCTATCTCATTTAGTCCTGATTGCCCCCTAAACGGTTCTGTCGGTCTTGACATTCAGACCACCCCCGATTAGGAAATTACATTCTTGATTTTAACTATCTTTCCTGAATAGACCGTAGAACCACTAATATCAGAACCAAACAGTTTAATATCTGGTCGTATAAGTACTGCTGAACCTGCCCAAGAATATACTGAATATCCCTGTACCCCTAATTTGTGAACCTGTGCTATGGGTGTAGTCGGTTTTGTCAGTCTATTGAAATAAGTTCCAAGAGGGTCCTGAGCCGTTCCGGGAACAACTACAAGAGCATCATTCCCAAGAGCATCATATTTGGCTTCAGCATCACCATACCCCCCAAGATTTCTAATATCCGGCTGATAAGGAATAAATGGATTCTGATTTGTCCCAATATATCTCATAATATAATCAGAAAGTATCTGTTGAGTACCGCCGATGTCCATGGCACTGGCAAACCATTTAGCAGCTTTCTGTGGATAAATTATTTTTAACTGCCTTATTGAACTTTCTGGGACTTTATTTTCTCTTAGTTGCTGAATAGCATTGATTATATCTAATGCTATCTTAGCATCGTTGCTGGTCCAAACAGCAGAAGCAGTAACATCAGTTGAAGCATGGGCTGCATTTTTCAGTGCATTTATTATTCTATAAGAACGGACAGCTTCATAAAACTCCGCCTGAGCAGAATTCATCTTTGCAATGATATTTTCCATAGAACCCTCCTGATCAAGGTCCTTATAGAAAATATCATATTTAAAACCATCCCATTTTACATCTGCATAATACTCATAACTTCTGAGTTCAGCAGAAGGCATTTCTGTCCAAGGTAGGGTATCCACTACCCCCCCATCACCATCAGAAATCCATGCTTTTACTCTATCCTGTTTAGTGTTATCAAAAATCAATAAATCAAGAATGCCCCTATCAATTCTTACTGATTGAGCATATATATTTTTCATGTAAAGGATAGGGTCAGTCATTATAGGTTCAAGTCCAATCTGTATGAAATCATTATATTCTGTCATATTATCACCTCACTTAGAAATCAGTAGCCCCCCAACCTATATCGCTAGTACTCGTTCTCTTATTTGGCAATCTGACATAAACAGGGCCAAGATAACCACCAGACCGAACAGTAACCCCATCTTCTCCAAAATATACTGCCCTAACAGGACCACCGGCCGTTTTAGTAAGTGTTCCAGTAGTTGAAGCATAAAGCAGATCACCATTATTATAGGTAGTTGCTTCTGCTCTCATATATCCTACAAAACTAGTAAGGATAACTCTTACATTCTTTTCATCAGTAGTAAGAGTATGTGTTCCTTCATTAGAATAAACATGTTCAGCAGACACACCAATACATAAATCAGTAGAAGAAGTAAACGGAGTAACTTTTCCACTTGTTGCAGATTCTTTAACAAAAATTCCTGCTTCAAGAGTTACACCAGAAACTTTCTTCATTGAACGAACATACGGAACTATACTATTTCCATCAATTACATCTGGCATATTTACAACCCTCCTTCAAGTATGGCCTTTGCTATCTTTTCCCTTTTCTCTTCGGGCTTTTCCATAGGATCATTCTCAAAAATAATCGCTGTTTTAGTTCTATTTTCTGTCTCATTCTCAGGAATACTTTCCTGCATATCAAGAACTTTCCTCTTTTCAAGAAGTTCTTTCATGGTCTTACGGTCTTCCTCTGAAAGTTTCATCATAAAACCAAACCATGCTTCCTGATCTGCAGGTAGAATATATCCACCATCTATAAGCCCTTTTATTTCTTGCTCTACTTTCTTTTTTCGTATTTCCTCTTCCATCATACGAACTTTTTCTTCAAGCTCCTTCTTTGTCCGAAGGAGTTCTTCTTTTTCCGCCTGAAGCTTCAACTTTTCCTCTTCTGTCATCTTAATTTGGGTTTTATACCCTTCCTCAAGTTTCGAGAGGTCCTGCTGAAGTTCATTTACTTCATTCTCATCCATCTTTTTTTCCTCCACAATACTTATCCCAATATCTCTGGGAGTTATGCTTTCATTCACTACCAAAGGACCAGGACCTTTCGGTAAATGACCTAACCCATATTTGACAAATGAATTAAGCCGAGAACCCTCTGGTAAGTTCTCAATAATCGTAAAATGACTATGTTTACTTGCAGGAATTTCCACAATAGAAGTTTCTAACCAATCAATCTTATCAATCAATAAGAAACAAGCATTTTTATTTGCACAAACATATTCTTCTGATAAAGCTAAAAGACCAACAGAGAAAGTATGTATAAGTCCTTTCTTAATCCTTTCAATAACTCCTTCAGGAGTGATTTTAGAGTCTTTACTAATTTTAGCAATAATCCAAGGACCTAATTCATTCACCCCCGCTTCTACTGCCAACCCAATAGAATATTTAGTTTCATTATTTCCTTCAGGCATTATCCCCGTTTGTTGATGTTGAAAAAAGATTTTAGGATTTTCCATATATCCAGGGATAGCTTCCTTAAATGAATCTTTTGTAATTACAAAAGGGCCATTTCTACTTATCTCCTCAACATTAGCCATTCCCTTAACATAAATCCAATCATCATCTTCTTTATACTTTCCATCCTCTACAGGAATTAAATCTAAATTAACTGTTCCTTCAAGAATTTTAGTATTTGATTGTAAAGAATAATATTTTGATTTTGTACAATTTACATCTTCTTCAATTTCAATTTTCCATTCTTCCAAAAGAAATTTATTTATCTTTTCTTCTGTCCATTTTTCCTTCTCAAAAAGAAATCCCCTTATACTCCGTTTAACTTCAACATCCCTAGAAAATATCCAATCCGAAACAGAAATGGTTTCTTTCTTTTTATTAGGACCAACAATAACTTTTATGCCTTCTGATAAGTCAATAGTATATATCTTAAATTCTCCATCTGTATCAAACTTTTTCAAAGAATTTATCTCTCTAAAAATATAATTCAATGGAATATTATCTTCAATCCATTGTTCACTTAGAAAATAAGAAAGCATTTCCTCATCATCTTTATAAGATGGTAAAAGTACTTTAGCATGTTTCAATAAATGTGCCTTAGCTTTTGCTTTACCCTCAGCAGATATTTTTGTCTGTGGCAACCGTGCAAGAGCGTTCCTTAAGTGAGGTAAATCAACGGAATCATTTTCAGTAGCAGATTTTACTGATTTATTATGATGGGGTAAATGTCTTAAAGAACGAGGTTTAGTTTTACCTTCATCATCTTTTTCTCCACCCGGTTCAATATAAGCAAAAGCAATATCTGGCAAATCATTTATATATTTCGTATCCCATACTGCTTCTGAAATATATTGATTACCCTTACTTACTTCAGCCCACGCTATCTCTTCAGGAACACCATTCCCTTTAAATAAGAGTACCTGTTTCTCCATTTCATTTAACATTTCTTTCCCTCATTATTTTATATTTAATACCCTTTTTCTTTAAAAGATTTTCTATTGAATCTGGTTTTCGTGAAGGATAATATATATCCCCAAAAAAATCTACAATTATCATTCTTCACCTCTATTTTCTGGTATTTTATTATCTACTTTCAAAGGATCAGGTTTCCCCTTCATATTCTCAAGACCAAAATAATACCATCTCAAAGTATCATAATCATTCTCATTAATCATTCCAATACTTCTCAATTTAAGAACGGCATCAGAATACTTAGATATATCTCCTTTAATCACAGGAGGATATCTCAAAAATGGAATCGGTTCTCCCTCTTCAATATTAAAATTTAATTTGAGATAATGCTGAAACATTTTATTAATATTATCTTCTATGAATTGTCTAAATGCCTGTTTTTTTGTTCTAGAATATTCATCATACTCCGTAGAAGCAGAATCAGAAGAAGCCCTACTTAAAATCCCAGTTGTAGGTAATCCAAGACCAAAATATATCAAATATTTTAAATCATCAGTAAGCTTTTTAAATTGCTCTCCCATTGTTTTAGGTTCAAGTATTTCCACCTTAAAAGAATCTATATCACCATAATAATTCTGGTGTATTCCTTTATCGGCATTTTTAGCAAATGCTTCAACTTGATCTGATTCTTTACCTAAAAATACTTTAGCAGGTATACCTTTTCGTTCAATATAAACAGACCATATCATATAAAGTTTATCAAGAATATACCACGGTTCATATACTGAACGAAGAACACTCACTCCATATTTATTTTCATTATCCGAATTATAAACAGTAATCAATGCTTTATTTGGACTTAAATAATAATTATCCGTCCCAAAAAAACTTTCATTATAAGAAATACCATGTTTATGTTTAAACTTAGTTTTTACCCTTGAATTTGGAGACCGATGATTTACAATAAGGTTTCCATATCCATCTTCATGAAAAGAAATATACTTTTGTTTTAAAAATTTAAGAAGATTAGGTTTATATTCGGGGGGGGTAATTACTTCCCTACCTTCAAATTCCCTACCTTGATATACATATTCAGCAACCGAAAAACCATAAAAAACAGAACTCAGAATATTCCATATAAAATTATTAAGTTTCTTTAAGGGAAAAGCAAATTCTAAATATCGTTTCATCTTTTCTCCTTTTTCTTCATTATCCCCGAGATAAGTAATATTAGGTCTATCAGCAATCATTGATTCATAAAATTTGACCCTTGCACCATGTATAATTGAAGAACGAGTAAGCATTTTCTCATAAGTATCTAGAGATATATCGCCCTTTGAAGAATAAGAAGAAGAATTAAAAAAAGATGAGAGAACATTCCCTAATTGAAGTTCAGATCGCTCAAGATAAGCAATAATATTTTTGTCTATCTCTTTACTATCTGACTTCCCTGTTGGTTTCTCCAAATCCTTTATTTTATCTGTCTGTTCGCTCATTAGTAGCACCCTTCTTTGCCTTTTCAATGAGGCTTCGGTGCAATGCTTCTATTTCTGAAGCGTAGTCATCAAATACAAATTTAAACCTATCAATTTCATGCAATTTCTTAGCACTATTTATTATTTTGTATATATCATCTACTGATTTATAAACTTTTACATAATTTGGGTATTTTTCCGAAAACTTGTTGATAGAATATAACCTATAATCAGCCAACAAAGGCAGTCCCGCAGCAAAATACTCAAACATCTTATTAGGTAGGGAATAAAGATAATTCTTAAGTAAATTTCGCTTATTTGCCAATCCAAAAATCCCATAATCATACTGACTTATTGTCGTTATCAGATTAGATGAATCTATACTTCCTTCATATATAAGTCCATTTTTTTTATATGGAAGCAAATATGAATCAATATTTTCATCAAAAGTAGGGGTATATATATGAAGTTTAATATTAGAACTATTCTCCAGAATATCCAAAAAAAGAGGCAAATAATATCGTTCAGGGACCAAACCATTTATATTTGCTTGAATTGTAAATCCTCCTTCATATACAATATGAATAAAACCATCTTTTTCAGACAATTTCGGTTTTAACTCAGCATCCGTTGGGATAAATGATTTTAACGGATAATTAGAAAAAACATATCCTTCTCCTTTTATTTCTCCATATTTCTCTTTCGCAGATTCCATAATTTTTTTATTGACAAATATAGTCGCATCCGAATTTTTTATAGTTAATGCTTCAAATAACATTAATTCATTCAATTCTCTTTCTGAAATTAATATTCCTCTCCAAGTTTCAGAAACTATATCATGGCAATTATGAATTATTGGAAGATTATATATGTTTGATATACCAAGAGCAGCATAATAATCCGGCTCATTATGAGCATGTAAAACTTGATACTCATATTCTTTAATTATTTCCATCAAAGATTTAAATTCGGTTCCAGATTTAACTTTATGAACCCGGGTATACGCATCTTCATTTTTTAAAACACCTTTAGAATAAATATCTTCAGGAGTTGCCCCATTAGTAAACAACCCTACTTCATGCCCCAAATCTTTAAGAACTTTAGCAAACTTATAGTTCCGAATACAACAAGCATTTTGTTGCATCATCAATATTTTCATCGGTTTTTTATTTATAGTATCAACTACTTCAATATCACCCATAGACATACCTCCTTTTAAAATAAAAAATTATTGTTTTCTTTTTCTACCTCTACGATTTATAGATTTTTCCATTACAAACTCATCTGTTTCTTCAGTTTCTTCCTCATTCTTTCTTTTTTTTTCATTAACTAATTCTTTTTCTTTTTTCCAATTAGTTTCAACAATATATTTAAAACTAATTTCTTTTGTCTCTGGGTCATATTCTTGGACTTTCCGAATAAGTGTAGAATATCCAAACATTCTACATTTTTGACAATACCCCCCAAGACCACCAGAGAACAATTTCATTTCAACAATAGACCTAGTACCCTGACGCATAGGTCTCTTTTTCGTTTCTGCTATTTCCGGACATATCGGACATACTACATACTCTCCCATATTACATACCTCCTTGTATAAATTTTTTATATCGTTCCAAATAAACTTTTTCTAAAGGGTCAACTTCTGTTTCATAATTAAAAAATGTTTTCATACCCTCTTCTTCACTAAAAAAAGGATTTGAAGATTTATCCGGTAAAACAAGGCCCGAAGCCACTCCTTTTGTTGCACCGGACCGAATCATACTTAAATGATTATCAATTACATCATTAAGATAAAAAAGAGCATCACTCCAATCATCTTTAAACCTTCTTTTATCAGTAGAATTAATGACTTTTGCTGCACCATCTCTTCTATTTTCTACCCTTGTATGAGTCCATTGTAATTTTGATAATCTATAACATTCAGAATGGATATAATCATCGGTAAAATCAGGTAAAGACCAATGCCTTCTTCGTATTGAATGTTGTAAAGAATCAACTGCAGCAGTATGTTTAGCCGAAAGTTTCATATCATATCTTACAACAATTAAATTCCTTGTCAAAGAACGAGGATTGTTTTTTAGATTTTTGAGAATCGTCTCAATCCCTATATCTGTAAATGATTTCTCACTCGTATAATCAATTTCCAATGCATAAACAGGGACAACATATTCTAAAATAAACTGTAGAATCTCCAAATATGGATCATAAGTAGAAGAACCTTTAAACTGGTATCCCCCTAAAAATTTCTTATGAATCACTAATTTATCTTTTTCACCAATACCAAATACTATAACTGCCCTATCACTGGTTTTCGCAATATCCATTCCAGCATATATATTCACATTCGGCGGAAGACCTAAATCTTTCAAAGTAGGAACCTTCAAAGTCCCATTTTTCACAGCTTCTTTATGTTTAACAAAATATTCTACATCCAGAAAACTATAAGAATCTTCTTTGAAAGTTGATAATTCCATAAACGCAGAATCATTCATAAGAATATTATCAGAACCAGATAACCTTAAAAGATAATTGGAATACATCGTTTCATCATCCATTATCCCTTCTCGATATTCTCGTTTAACCTGTTCAATTGAATTGATATAATTCTGTCTAAATGTTTCAGGAACATATTGTTGTATCTTATCATTCATAGGAATTATAATAGAACTACACGAATCTTTAGAATTACCATCAATATACTCATAAACAAAATTATCTTCTGTAGATTGTTTATATTTACCGGTCTGAACAACCCACCCATCCCGGGTGTTTAACATAGGTTTAACCACCCCTCGTATTCTATCACCATGAACATCCGATATTTCATCCACCCAACCCAAATGCAGGGTCCTTCCTTCAACAACCGATTCAGGATGTATAGACATACTTTCCATATATGACCCATTAAGAAACTCTAATTTATCCGCAGAGCCAATAGTATTTGGCTGTTGAATCTTATTTCTTAATCGTATATTCGCTTTAAGAAGGGCCCTTATCCGCTTTAAAGCAACCCTTACAGATTGAACTCCTGTAGGATAAAAAACACCTATTTCAAATCCAGGAATGACATCTAAAAGATAAGTACAAACAATAACCATCGTGGTTGTTTTACCTAACTGCCTGTGCCATATTATAAAGAAATCTTTAACTGTTGGATCATAATGCCCTCTTCCTAAATCATCTGTGCCACCGTCATTGGTCCATTTCCGGATTAAATCATAATCAATATGATATTTAAAATCATCAATATTCCAAATCCGTTTTATACTATTCTCAAGAAGATCAACATACCGTTCTAAAATGATATGTGCAGCAGCAACCTGATATTCTGCCATAATATATGGTCTGCCCCATTCATCTTTAAAATGAAATTTAGCATATTCTCTAATATCCCCAAAGGTCAATTTTGCAGCCCTATCTAGGGCCCTTAACTTTTCATCACTTATCTGATAAGCCATTTAATATACCTCCAACATATTTTCCAGAATAAAATTAACTTTTTCTCGGAATCTGTCTTTATCCTCTTCACTGGGATTCGTAGATAATATCAAAAATATGATTTTAGTCAAATCTTCAATATATCCTTCTAATGATTTCCTATGCTCTTTTTCCTTTTCCATAAAATTTTCATAAATATTTCTAGTAACCTGCTCTAATTTCTGCAAAGTATCTACTAATTTATTATGACTAACAATTACTTTATTTTGTGTTTCAAAATATTCTTGAATATTATCTTCATTAATATATCCACTCCTATTGAACTCCTTAATCTTTTCATACCCTTTTTGAAGAAGACCCATATAATCTCTCATCATTCCTAAAAGCATCTGTGCATTAATCATTAATTGTGGTTGTAATTCCGTAAGATATTGTGTTCTTGAAAGAGTATAATCACCAGCAAATTTTCTTAAACTATCTGGTAACTCTTGTTCAGTAACAGTAGTAACAATCTCTTCAATTTCTTCTGATGCTTCTAATCTTATTCTTTTTTCAATATCCTCTGGAGAAGGTATTGTAGAAATTTCCTTCATAATTAATGATTCTTTCTTTTTTTTAACCATAAAATCCCTTATTATAATATATTTTCTTCAGAAGGAGGGGGAACCATACTTCCCTGGTTCATATCTTTTGGTAAATATTTTCTACAAGACATACAATAATATCTATCATATTGTGCCACATATTTTGCAGGTTCACCACAAGTAGGACATAAAGGAACATCTTCTACAGGAGGAGGAAGCGATTTCAAAGTATCTTTGGCAAAACCTTTAGGGTCCGTTGCTAGATAAACACCTTGTGCAGTATATGCTAATCCTTTTCTAAAAGTAATATCCATATTCCGTGAAGTCTGTTGCATTTTCATTTTCTTTTCATTCATACGCATAACATAGGCTTCTTCGGGATCTATTCCATATTGCTCTGCAAGGGTATAATCCTTTTTTGTTAATTTAATATCGGGCGGAGTACCTATTGAAGAATCAGTAGAAGCATTAATTATTGTCCCAAAATGTTTAACAACTTTTTGACCCAGAGGGTCTTCCTTAAGAAACTTTCTACATCTTTGAAGTTTGGCAATCATTTTTTGTCTTGCTTCATTTTTTTGATCATCATTTTCAAATTCAACATCACAAAAAGACCTTATTTCTTCAAGGGTTAAACGAGCCATTGCCTCTTTAATTCCTATTTCACTCTTAAAACCAGCACCCTGAAATCCTACTGGTTTTGGATAACTTTCTACACTTGTTCTTCCATAGTTCATAACAAACCATCTCCTTTAGTAATAAACATCTTTGCCCAAAAACTTATATTATTTTCATCAAGAACCTGAAGTCCCTGCCTGACAACATTTCTCACCTCTTCTTTATTTTCAGTATCACATTTCAGATTGATTATAGCCATATCTTCAAACTTTAAAGCTAGGTCTTTAATATAAGGCATATATCCCGGCATATATTGACTTAATCGTATATCATCCCTATGTGTATCTAATACAAACACTAACACTTTTAAACTTTTCCTTTCTTTATGATTCCAACGACTTACTGTTTGAACAAAATTCTCAAATGCTTCAAACTGAGGATTTAAGAATAATGGTTCATCATTACATTTATCATCCAATATATAAAAAAGTATCTCTACATTCTTCTTTAAAATCTCTTCAGCCCAATGATTATCATCATATCTATTGAAATTTACAGGAAAAAAAGTCACAGAACGATTCCATATTCCTTTCCCCATTTCTGATTGAATAAAAGGAAACTTAACGACATGCTGTTTATATCGGATTATATTATTATGAACATCCAAAGGTTTTCTCCCCTCCAATTGTATTATAAATCTCTTTGCTGATTCGCTGTTCCCAATAATATTTATCCTGTTTGGTAACCATTCTCTTAATTTTTCCTTTTCCATCCACATAAACATTAAAATACCAAAGGTTACACCTGCTGTAATATAGATTATCCAAGTTACCGGAACAGGAAATACCATTCATCTCTACCCCTCTCTTTTAATATCCAAACCAACCTTTTTCTACTATATATTGCATTACCTTTATACCACACCAAAAACCAATTATCCAAAAAATAAGAGCAATCCATTTACCTATCCCTGTAAGACCCACCCAACGAATACCGGACCGCAAAACTTTATCATAATCAGAATCAGACCTATTTTTAGGTACAGGAATTCTTCTAACCATGATTTACCCCCAACTCTGGAATAAAATCCTTCGGAACAGGCATTGGTTTATCTATTAATACACCTTTTTCTTTAAGTAAAGGATATATCCTTTGAGGAATAATATTTTTTACCCGTTTTATTCCCTCATAAAAATTTTCACATCTAAACATTAAAGTTGCTTTTATAAATCCGGGATAAAAAGACCAAGAAACAGTAGGCTTTAATTCATCTGGATCACCATCAAGAAAACCAATAATTTCCTCATCAATTCCCTCTTTTATCTCATTAGTTTCAGTATTCAATGTTTTTACTTTAGCAACATTATTAATAAGTATATCCTCAATTTCCTTCATATTGATATCATGTTTTAAAAAGAAATCCACATTAAAACAATAACCATTCATTATTTTTAAAATTATTTTTCCCTTTTCATCCCGGACAATAAAATCCTCTGTTGCTCCTTTTGTAAGATTTGCTATTTGATATTTTCCAAGATCACGATTAAGAATTGTAATTTCACTCCCATTAAAAATGTCTCTTAATGTAGTAGTAGCAAAATTAACATAATCAAATTCAGCAAAAAAAGAATATTTAGACCATTGAACTACAAAAAGAAAAATATCTCCAGGTCTTGCTCCTGCAAATAATCTTAATGTTTTAAAATAATCTCCTTTTGCTATATCTTTTATTGTAGGAACAAGAACCACAACAATAGTCGCAACAATACTACCTGTAAGGGCTATTGAAACTGCCCCCCCATTGGTTAATATCCAAGTAAGATAACCAATAAAAGCAAGAGAAGAAACAAGAGCAAATAAAAAATAATATCGCTTTTTTTCTCCAGATCGCATACCTTGTCCATATATCATCTCCTTAAAACTAGGTAATACCTTATATATAATAAGATAAAAAACAAAAAACCCAGAAAGATAATATATTAATCCCCAAAAAATACTAAACCATACATCCATATTCTCACCAATTAAATTATATCATCTTCAATTGTATGCTCTTCTTCTCTTCTAGGAGAGATATGTTCTTCTTCATTTTTTACTTCATTTCTTCTTTGCTCTCTTTTTGTTTCATTATTATTGTATTTTCTTTGTGTTCTTCTATCGTTCCGATAAGAACGCCTCCTATGATAAGGGTCATAATCCTCCTCATAATAATCCTCAGGAGGAGGTATTTCTTCATAATCATCATCTATATACCCCCGATGAGACCTATATCTCCTACTATTTGATATTCTAGAATCATTCTTTCTTTTAATTCTTTCTTCTCTTATTTGTTTCATACTAGCTTGTTTCATCATAATCCAAAGATTATAAAAAGAAGTAAAAATAAATGTTCCTGAAAGAGACACCAAAGCAAATACAAAAGCAAAAAACCAATCTATTCCAGAAATCAATTCATCTTTTTTAAGCCAAGTATAAGCAATTATTCCAATCCCTTGAAGAAAACCCACATAAATTGAAACAAATTGTTTTTTAAGTTCTTCTTTTTTCATCTGAATTTGTTCTTCAATATCAACGGGCATCTATTACCACCGCCCTTTTTTCTTTTTAGGTTCTTCTACATCCTCATCAACATCTACAACTGAAAACCTCTCAAATAATTGTCGTTTCTCCATCCAATACCGAAGAGCATTAGTTATGATATCTGACCAATCCTTATATTCCTTATTTCTAATAAGAGCCAAACCTACATTATATATCTGCATAGGAATTGACCCTTTTACCTGTTTTGCATACAAAAACATACCCCCCAAAAACTTAATTAGTCTTATTTAGGCTAAATTTGGATAAAATAGTATATAAAGTATTCTTTTTTTAGAAAAAAATAGAAAAGTTTTTATTATATTAGTATAGCATTATATTACTAAGATAAAAGAGATGATAAACATGCAAAGATATGAAGATATGAAAGAGTATAACCTAACAGGATACTTTTCAGCGAAAGAACTGGACCGTATTCGAGAATGTATGAAAGATAAAGATATTTTCCAAAAATCTCAATTCGTAAGAAAAGCAGTTTTAACTTTCTTAGATAAGGAGGGATTCTAATGGATATAATTATGATAGTCATACTGGTTGCTATTGGTGTTGCAGTATTAGAACATTTTTTGAACTATCTCTTGTGGGTTTGGGCAACGAGAGGAGGAGTATTTACTGCTCTTTTTAAAATGATCCGAGCAATGATTGTATTTTTCATTGTAGGAATTTTTCTTTCTGCCCCAATATGGTATTGGATATGGGTATATGACCAGCAAATAATCACATACCCGACTGCTTTAGCAGGAATATTTCTAACAGGGACATCATATAGTTTTTGGTCAATCGTAGTCCAACCTGAACATATTATAGACAGATTAAGAGAAACAGAAGAAGATTCTGATTTCTTTGATAAAAAAAATGAATTGGTCTTCTTTTTTATTTTAGTGATAATTGGTTCAGCCATCTATTTTCAATATTTCGCCTGAGGGATATTTATGAGGTCTGAAACTTGGAAAAAATACTATGACGCCTATAAATATCCTATGAGCAAAACAGGATGGTTCAAAAAATTTCATAAAATCAAAACAAAATATCAAGATCGATGGAGAGATAAAATCTTTATGAGGGATGGAGACCAATGCGTTATCTGCGGTAGGACAAAAGAATTACAATTGTGTCACATTACTTCTGTTTTTGAGTTTATAAGAACCTATGCAATACAACATAATAAAATTCTTCCCGGAAAAGATTTAGAGACCATTATGAAACAATCTTATCGGTATGATAATCTGATTACAATGTGTGCCAGATGCCATCTTGCCGACCATCAACGAACCTATACTCATAGATGGATTAAAGATAAAATCAATGAAACAAAATGTCTTTTCAAAGAAAAAAGAAAATGGAAAACCGCTAAATATCTATTAGAGCATGAAAAAGAAGATATCAAATTTACTATACAAGAAATATGGCCCAAAAAACTTAAAATCATCACAAGACCAAATGAAAGAGCTGTTCTTTTATTTTCAACTAAACCTAAATATATGGTCTTTCATACTTTAGCAGGATGGACAGAAGAGGAAATGAAAAAAACCGCCCCACAGTTTTTACCTTTCTTTACCATAAATGAACAAAACAAAACAATTTCTTGGGAATTTTCTGAACATAAATTAAGAACATTCATGTCGAGAAATGTTAAAAGAGGTATCAAAAGAAAGATACCTAAATCAAGAATCCGAGCAGAATTGTCTGTTTTAAGTCAAAAATTAGAAGATGATTTAAATCAAATATTAATATATGGTCTAAAAAAGGAGGTATGAACATGAAGAAAGAATATCGGATAGAAGGAGAGAAATGCTGGTCTTGTGGGAAAGTGTTGAAAGTGATTGCCATAGGAAACCATAAAGCGGTGTTCTGTGGCAACAAAAAATGTTCGCAGTATATTGAGAAGTAGATGAGCATAAAATCATTGAATCTCTTGCTAAAATGAGCCTATTTGATGAAATCAAAGAGTATGTGGATAAACTCAAAAAGGATATTCTCAACGAAATAAGAAAATCTGTTCAGATTGAAAAAAAAATAAAAGAACCCATAATCCCTAATACTACTCAAAAAGAAACCAAGAAGCAAAAAAAGAAACCTAAAAAGAAAGATGTTGAAGTTTCCATCAAACCAGAAATCCCTATTGAAACAGAACCGGGTGTTCCTACAAACATAGATGAGAACATTACCATAATGGTTGATGACGGGTCTTATCTCATAGATAAAGAACCAATTATGTGCCCTATTTGTAAAAAGAAGCTTACAAGTGGGTCCATTGCAGGAATTAAGAGAATCATTGAAGCAGGAAGGACCAATACCACAACCTGCCCAAATTGTAAAACCAAATTTGAGTTTATTGTTGTGAATGAAGACCTTAAGTGCAGGATGGTGGTTTAGATGTTAGGAATCATTAAATGTAGATGTGGTAATGCCATTGAATTACATATAGGAAACAATATCTGTTCATGTGGTTTTAAGTATGAAATCACAATAGAACCAAGTGAAACATATCTTGATAAAATCAGAAGGGCCGTTAAAATAGCATTTGAATATTTCAAAGATGAAAAAGACCTATGTTATTCTGCTCTCGTGAAAATCCATAAAGAGGGGGTTCTTGTTTATATGGACCGGTCCACTTATCCGAGCAGTTATGGAGGACCGGTTTCTGCATTTATACCAAATGATTCAGATAAACCCATATCTCATATTACCCAACAAATGATACCAAGAAGCCCATACGGAGCATTTCCATTAGGAACCAATATTGGTGAAATCGAGAGAAATTTCTATAACTATTTTGATCTATCTGTTAATTTAGATAAAGATGGGAACATAACCTCGTTTTCTGCATAAGGGGACCAATCTATGGAAACATCATGGAAAGATCAATTCCCTAAAGAAAATAGATACTTTGAAACCGATAACGGAATCTTATATCTCGGAGATAACATAAACATCATGGAATCTTTGCCTGAAGTGGATATGGTCTTAACATCTCCGCCCTATGATAACTTAAGGACCTATGAGGGATATTCATTTGATTTTGAGAAAACAGCCCAACGAATTAAAAAAGTGATGAAACAAGGGGCCGTATTAGTGTGGGTTGTAAAAGACCAAACCATTAACGGAACAGAATCCTTAACATCATTCAAACAAGCCCTATATTTCAGGGAACAGACCGGCCTACTACTCCATGATACAATGATATATGATAAGGATGGACCGCCTAAAAACGCCAACCGGTACCAGGATGACTTTGAGTATATGTTCGTGTTTGTAAAAGGGAAACTAAAAACATTTAATCCCATCATGGTTAAGAAGTTAAATGATACCCATAAAAGGACCAAGAAAGCATATCATAGGGACCTCGCCCATGAATGTAAAACATTTAGAACAGGGAAACCAAATATGAGGCCGTTTAAGAAAAAATCAAATATATGGAAATACAATATCGGGGGGGATTGCTCTACAACCGATAAAATAGCATTTCAACATCCCGCCATCTTCCCTGAACAACTCGCACATAACCACATAATCTCATGGACCAACGAGAACGAAATCATACTTGACCCTTTTTTTGGGTCAGGGACCGTCGGGGTGATGGCAGAAGCCCTTGACCGAAAATGGATCGGCATTGAAATCTCCGAAAAGTATTGCCAGATAGCAAAGAAAAGGATACAAAAAGCCATACAGAGAACCGCTATGGCAAAGGGAACAAAACAAGACACTCTCTTCTAAAGGTGCCCCTCTATGCAAAAAATCATATACTTTAAACTACATGAGCGTGTCGTTGCTAGGACCATCGGTGACATGTTCTTTTTTCCCGACAAGATTGTTGTGAATACGCCCTATTTATGGTTAGGGATTAAGAAGGAATTGATTGAGGATATAAAAGAAATGAATGATACCGTGTGGGTACAGGTGAGGTTTGATAAGGCACTTTTAGATAATATAAGGTTGTTTAAGCGAAGATGGTTATAGTATATATACCTGCGTGTGAGTGAAAATTTTAGAGGTTAATACCCTTAGTAATAAACCTTCTCGGCTTCTCAAAAAATAGCCAACCCCCCCGTTAAACTGTAAACTTTTCAGTCAATTTCTTTACAATTTCTTACAAAACCACTCATTTTTATACGAAATTGTAAACTTTTTGAAGGTAAAATAAGGTAAACATTGGTAAAATTAATGGTAAATCTTAGTAAACGGTAAATTTACCTTTACCTTTGTTTACCATAGAAATACAGGAACGGTGCTGAAACATGAAGATAAAATCTTGGTAAAAAACAATAAAACCCGGTAAATAATGGGTGGCCCTACATGGACTCATGCAATATCTCAAGGTATATCAATGTGGATCAATGTATAGGTATGTCGTCATATATCATAGAGATATAGATGTATCCGTACCGCGGTCCGCATATTCACCAAACAAAAATAACGCATAGAACAGGGAATAAAGAGCATAAAATCAAATAAGCAATAGAATATTCCCGCAACAAAAAAATATCAATAAAATAAAAGGAAACAACAAAAAAAGAAAAAAAGAATAACCGGACAGAACCGGTTAGTCTTGTTCCCTCTGCTCAGGAGGGAACACTTTTAAAAAACAGGAGGGGTAATAATTTACTTTTTGTATTTTATTCCCCCTCCTCCTCTTCGGGTTCTACCAGAGTAACCCGAAGTATATGGTCCTCTTTCAGAGGACCACCAATTTCTTTTATAATATCCGGAATATCGTAATATTCCGGATCTACTCCGCAATATTCGATGCCTTCTGACCAGGCATCGTCATTAAAATACATGCAATTCGAGCAGTCTTGAAAATGCCCAAATCGTTTGCAATAACTAAAATCAGCTGAGCTCGCATAACGGAGCTCATATTTTTGTATTTTTATATCCCATTCCCATATAGTATAATAAGAATAGGCTCCTCCATTAAAATTTTTACCGGGGATGCATTCCGTTGCATCCTCAAGCTCTACTTTTACTATATAATCCTCCCAATCCCTCAAGAATTGGGAAGGGTCCTCGCCTTCTTCAAAAATATGTTCTATTTCTTTCATTTTTTCACCAATACTCTATTATCAGCCATCATATATATACCTTTCCATTTTTTGCCTATTTTTTGAAGGTTTTTAAGCAAAAATCACAATATCGCAATTATCTATACTGTTTTTAATATGGCCTGTCAAAAAAAGTATAGACATCTGAAGGGAATAGAAAAATAAAAAACAAAGTGAAAAATAGTAAAAACCTCATAATCCTGTGATTTTTTGGGGCCGCGTGAGAATCCCATGAGAAAATGAAAAAACTTATTAATTTCCAGAAAAAAAATTAGGATAATTGATAAAAATTATATACTCTTATTTTTATCCCTAGAAAGGCCACATGAAATACTCCTTCTTCTTCAAAGACATCTTCAAGATCAGGATTACAGGCAGTTAAAATATCAACAACACTACCTAAATCAGTTTCAGAAATATACTCAGTAAATAATACACTAGGTTCAGAATCTATAATATCATATTCAGGATACACACTTTTACCGCGGTCCAATTCTTCTTGTTCTTTCTTTATTTCTTCTTCAATTGCTTTAATTTTTTCTTTCATCCTTTTTATTTCCTTTTTTAATTCTTCTATTTTTCCCATGCAATTCCCCCAGTTATCATATTGGTTCGTAATACTATATATACCTTTCGCATTATTTCCCGTTAATATCCCATTTTTTTCTAAAAAGAACACTAAAAAAACAGTAAAATCGTGCAATATTCTTAAAAATGATTTTTTGAAGTTTATATATAATTTGTGGTATATATGCCCCAGAAAAGTATAACCTATATAAATATATGTAAACATGAGGTTGTAAACTACCTATTCTATATCAAAAATGCAAATGAATAAATAACAAAAACCAAAAATTGTTATATTCCTTAAAAAATAACAAATCTGGAACCAAAACAAAAAAATCGGTGATTTTTTGATGATTTTATCACAGCCATACTGATTTTCTCTACAAAATCGTGATTTTTTGACTGATTTCTCATGAAAATGATATGTTTTACACCAAAAAAATTATCTGTTTTTTTACCACTTCTACAATTGACGATAATCGGGTTTGATAATTGCCGTAATTTCGCATTTTTTGCTGATCTCCAAGTTTTGAAAGACCCTTTTTAAGTCTTTCGGTATTTCGTGAGAAAATAAAAAAGATAGGAAAGAATAATACATCGCTGAAAAAGTACATTAAAACGCCCTATGACGGCTCATAAAAGGATATGAACAGTATATATCACCATATACCGCGTTACCGCACAAAAAGAACACCAAAATTCCCGTGAAAATATACACCAAAAAATATTTAGTGGATTACTTGTCATTTTCTCAACCTCCATTTTACAAAATGCTGTGAAATATATGTCTTGTGGTATATATACTGTGATCTTTTTGTACATTTTTCTTTTTGTATTTTTATTATATTTTATTATATATACCAATAAATATATATATATTATGACAGACAGATATTCTATCATACCAATAGTAGTAAAAAAATTTATAGACACTAGTAAAAAAATTTTTCTAGAACTAACTAGGGAGTTCTCTAGTTTTTTAAAGAATATTTAATCTTCTTGGAGCATTTTATTTTCATAGTAAAGTATATATAACGCTTATCCTGAACTATGGTTTATTTTGTTATATTTTGGCGATGTTTAGAGATTTTTGTAATAGTTGCGGATTTGAAATATACGGATTTATTCTTTTACACAAATGTACAGAATTTTTTTAGGAAACACAGTGATTATTTTTTTCATATACGGGTAAGATTTTTTACAGATAGTTCGTGAGAGAATAGTCATGAATGTAAGGGAAGTAATCTGACAAAGAGGGGAAAAGATACTGTGTTTTTAACGGTATGTATCGTTATTTTAGCATGATTTTAGTATATCATGGACAAATTCCTGATGCTTTTCAGATATGGTAGGGACAAAATATTCCTTAAAATTGAGAATATGGAATCTATATCTAGATTTTTCATTATGTTTTTGGCAGATCCATTGTTCTCTTGTTGAGTATAATTTTTCCTGATCATATTTTTATCAACATATATGGTTTTTCTTTTAAGATATCTACAAGATATTGTGGTATTCCGTGGTTTTCGGCCCCCCTAAAAGTGCTCTCTCATGGAGTTTTCGGCTCACCTAAATTTAGGACTTTTCGGAAAACCTAAATCTCATAGTATATAAAGGTATATGCTCATTCACCCAAAGGTATATATATGATTACCTGACAATATAATGGTGGAGTGTGTAATCATGGAAAGCGGAATGAGATATTTGGAATATAAGAATGCAGCTTTTTTCCACGCTGCACAGTTTGTTGAGCCTGAGGAAGTATATCTTCTTGATCAGGCATGGGAATACGATATCTCAGATACAATAGTATCAGACCCAGATGGGCGAGGATATTATTCCCTTGTCCTGATTCAGTTTGAGGATGAGGGAGGTTACCAGAGGGCTCTTTTCTGTCCGTTGCCGATTGTTATGCGGTCTCGGACCAAAGGGGCCTTGAGATTGAGAAGGATTCTGAAGGCCGGTGTACCGGTCCTTGATATTGATGAGTATCATCGGCCGGCTGAATGGGTTATAAAGAGAGAGGGAGAAGAAGAGAAAGAAGAAGAGAAAGAAGAAGAGAACAAAGAAGAGGAAAAAAAAGAAAGAGAAGAAGAGAAGGTAAAGATGCCTTCTGTGAGGAGTATCCAATTAACAAATACGGAAACAGAACCCGTTATTATAGACGGTGATTTTTTTTCTGCGGTGGAAGATGCAGAGAAAAGCGTTTATACGATAATAGCGAAGGAGACCTCCTTGGATGAAGCGGGGGATGATCCTATTCAGATAAAAAATTTCAAGCTTCTAAAGGAGGATGGTGAGGTATATCTTGTTTCCACTACTTCTTTTGATTTGACCACTTTGCATAAGAACAAAGTGGCTAAAAAAATTCTTGAAAAGGGAGGCACCCTTTATGCAGAGGGTTTCTTTCCTTTTACAGATGAGTATATTGCTCATCTTATCAAGAAGAGCGAAAAGATAAACCTCTTTTCCCATGACCGTGTTGCAGGGAGAAAGGAAAGTTTGATTTGGGATGCGGAAAGAAGGGAAGGAGGGTGGTTTGTCCGCGCTTTTTGGGCGGGGAGAAAAGGAGCATTAATAAGAGAGAGTTTTTTTGCTCCTTCCGATGAAGTGGATTTTTTCCTTTTTTGGAGGGGGGATGTTGAGAGTTTTATGAACAATTTAAAACATTTTACAGGTGTAAATCCTTCCCCCCGAGTTAGGTGGTGGGTGAACACCATTCAGAAAGTAAAAAAAGTTGTTTCTCGACTCATGGACCTTCAAGCGGTCTATGATCCAAAGATAGCGTCAAACGATGAAGCGATCACGATTGATTTCGGTCCGAAAGTACGGTATGCTTTTGGATATTATTTTTATTATCCCTGGAAAAATAAACTTCCAAGGGATAATCTGGAGGAGTTCCTTAAGTTTTTGGAGGAGCAGGAGGAGATATAAATGAATTTCAGCCAATATGCTGGTATCCTGACTTCTCCTAATGCTCCGAAGAGGCAGAAGGATAAATGTCTCCGGAAAATAGAGACATCAAAGAGGTATGGGGTATGGAATCCTATTTATGAAATGGTGTTTGATTTATCTCATACTTGTTCTCTTTTTTCTGATAGAACGGATATTGCTTTACCCACTACGGGAGTATCCTCTATCTATGGCTGGTGCTATGGAATAGAGGAAGTGAAGCCCCGGACATATAAGTTTTTTTTAAAGACTTCTTATCACGATAAAGTTTTTTTTGATACGAAGAAAGAGGTCTTTAATTTTTTTGAATTGTTAAAAGAACATATGGAAAATTATCTGAAGGAGTATGTTCTTTTTCTTTTAGAAGAGGTAAAAAAAAACATCACAAAATTAT
>Ga0190352_1000092_pt1 | contig 24435 bp, 23 predicted proteins | sample 4872131011_MG_FD_161682 | JGI IMG/M metagenome (GOLD analysis project Ga0190352, IMG submission 161682) | Hydrothermal vent microbial mat bacterial communities from Southern Trench, Guaymas Basin, Mexico - 4872-13-10-11_MG | ecosystem: Environmental > Aquatic > Marine > Hydrothermal vents >...
TGTTCAAGTCTTCTCTGAAGGTCAGATGTCTGACCTATGTAAATTTTACCCTGTGGGTTTACAAGTACATAAACGTAATACATAACTATAAAGAAAACTCCCCGGGAGGGTCTCGAACCCCCAACCCCCTGGTTAACAGCCAGGTGCTCTACCGATTGAGCTACCGGGGAGTGATATTAAAATTATAAAGAACCTATGAAGAAGTGTCAATTCATAAAGTGATATTACTCTATTAAAATCTCTGTCCCCTTCAATCGTTTCAATAGCTCTGTATAACTTGTGTCCTTTTCACTGAAATTTGTGAAACTTAATGAAAATTTAACATTTTTGGCTGGAGGAAATGTAGTGCTTTTCAAAAGGTCTATAATTCTCGATACTACTACTTGCATAGAATCACCGCCTGTGAATGGTAGCAAGATTAGAAAGCTGTCTTCAGTATATCTTCCCATAACATCAGATTTTCTTATTGATTGCATTATCTGATTTGCAATTTTATGCATTATAATATCCACGCCTACACTACCAAAGATCTTCTTTAGGTCTCCGTAATTTTTCACTTTGATGAGCATCAAAGAGAAGGTCATTCCGTATCTTTTGGCTTCATAAAACTGAAGTTCTACGAATTCTTTCATCAGGATTTGCGTGTAGGTCTTGGTTGCGATATCTCTGTATGCAGAAGTTCTTAATTCTTTTCTCAATTCAGCATTTTGATAGATGTATGTCAGTATATAGGATAGAAAATTCAAGGAATTCTGGATTCCGGGGTCAAGCAAGTCCGGTTTTTTATAAAATAATATCAGTATAAATTTAAGTACATTTCTTCTTAAATTTATGCCCAAAGCATATGCTGCACCGTAGCCGAGTTCTTGTAAAATTCTTTGAATTTCGTCCCACCCCCCTTCTGAAGTTATTTTCATCACATTTCCTAAAGAAAGTTCTTCCGGAACATTCTGTAAGATTATATTTACTGTATCCCGACAGTTATTTGTTGCCAGAACTACTTTAAACTGAGGTTTACGCGTCTTTATCTTGGATGCAAATATCGCACATTCTGCCTTTAATGAATTTTTTATAAAATTCAAATTTGATTTAATATAAGTGGAAAAATTCTCCACTTCCAGCCCACTTTCCATGAAATCTCTCAAAAGAGCTAGGTAAGGGTTTTTATCCCTGAGCTGTTCTTCTCTTATAAATGAAATCAAGTAAAAATCAATATCTTCGACGTTAAATTTTTTTACAATCACAGAATATGGTTTTCCCTTTATACTTCTTTTAGCGTGAAAATCATCACCTATAGAATCTACGCCTAATATGTGTTTTATGTTATTCCCGATTAATGAATTCTTGCTTTCAATTTCCATAAGGGACATAAAACCGGATGAAACTTGTAGGATATTACCCTCATTGTCAGTAACTACAAGAGGAGTATCCGCTGAATCAAATGCCTTTTTATAGAAGTCTCTTTCAAACATATTTTACGGGATTATAATCCCTATGCCATAGACTATCAAGATGGGAAATTTATTATATCGCAGTTCGGTTTTCTTTCAGTCTCTTGAGTATTTCGAGATAATTTTCATCATCTCGATTAAATTCCGCTAAACTTATAGTGAATTTTATTTCCTTCTCTTGTAAGAATTTGGTGTTTTTTAAGGTTTTAACAACCCTTGAAAGCACACTTTGAGCAGATTCTTGGTCAGTAAAGGGTAATATAATCAAAAAACTGTTTTCGGTATACCTTCCAATAATATCCGATTTTCTTAGATTTTTGGTGAGGAGATATGCAATTTTCTCCATTATTAAATCTGCTCCCAATTCTCCGGATAATTTTTTAATATCTGTATAGTTAATTATCGCAGTTTGCAACAAGGTGAATTTGAAGTCGTATCTTTTGGCTTGATTAAACTGGAGTTTGATAAACTCTTTCATCATGTTCTGTGTGTATGTTCTGCTGATTTTATCTCTGTACGTGTACTTCATAGCTTCCTGTTTTAAATTATTCAGTTTGGTTATTATTGAAAGAGTAAAAGAAAGGAAAGCAAGCGTGTTAATCTCATTGGGTGGAAGTTCTCTTTTTTTCCTATACAACAGAGTAACCATGTATTCGACTTTACCTCTCTTCCTACTTACTGGTATTGAATAAGCTGTCTTAAAGCCTGCTTTATAAATTATGGATGCAAAAGAAGGCCAGGAGCTTCCTATCTGCTTAATAACAGTGACGGAACCTATAGAAGGTTCTGGAATTGAACCTTTAACAAACTGCTTAATTTGGAAACTCCTACTTGCATTTTTAGAAATGTGCAACATTACAAAACCCTCTTGCGGCTTTGTAACTTTCTTCAAAACAATTGCAGCGTCTGCTCCAAAAATATTTACAAAATACTCTATGTTAAGACGAAGATATTTTTGAAGATTTTCTAAATCAAATGCACTTTCCAACACATCCTTTAAAAAATCCACCCTTGATAGAGAGGATTCTGCTGTGTTCAATTTAATTAATATTAAGATATAAAAATCCATACCCTCCAAAGAAAATTTCTCTATTTCAATTTTAAATTGTTCACCTTTAATTTTTTGAATCATTTCAAACTTTTCTTTTAATTCCGGAATCCCCAGTATTTTTCTCACATCCATTCCAATGAGTACATCTTTCTTAATACCTGATAGCTTAACAAATCCCAGTGAAACGTCAAGAATACCGCCGTTAAAATCAGTAATGATTAAAGGGATTTTGCTATTCTCAATAGCCCCTTTGTAAAGTTCCTTTTCAAACATGATTGAATTATAACTTTGCTCTCGTAACTAATCAACCCAATTCTTAAGTTATTGACTGCATTTGAGTTTAATTCTATAATTTAGTCCAAACTGGAGGGAAGAATGCAGGAAAGACGTTTTAAATGGATTATTTTTTCTGTAGTCACTTTTATTACATGGTTGTTGTATTTTAAAACCACAGCTCCAACGGTTGTATTCTGGGATGTAGGAGAGTTTCTAGCATGTTCAGTAATTTTTGGAGTTCCACATCCTCCTGGAACTCCTCTTTATGTGGTGCTTGGGCGTTTTATGACAATCTTCCCGCTTCCTCTTGCTCCTCTATATACTTTATTATCTGGTGGACAACCGGTAAATACTGTGCTTAAAATAACTTCAGTATCTATGCTTACAGGAGCTTTTACTGCGGGCTTTGTGTATTTAATCATTTTTGAATTACTTTCGCTATGGAGTAAAGATTTTCCCAAGATTTTTGCACATATTGCAGGTATTTTGGGGGCATTCTTGGGTGCTTTTGCCCGGACTGTCTGGATGAATTCTATTGAAGCTGAGACCTACACTCCCTCCATATTTGTTATTGTTTTCCTATCCTGGATAGCCCTTAAATGGTGGAAGGAGAAAGACGACCCGAAAAGTATTAGATATCTTCTCTTTTCGGTATATATTTTAGCTTTATCAAGTGGAATTCACCTGACTCCCCTTGCTTTCTTCCCTGCATTGTTCATTTTTGTGTGGCTTGTTAAACCCGATCTCTTGTGGGATATAAACTTTGTAGGCGTTACAGGCATAGCTCTGGTAATGCTATTAACTCTAAAAATCGCATATGAACCAGGGACGGTCAGTTACATTGTACTTTTTGTTGGCATAGGTCTAATGTTGTATTATTTAGTAAAGAGAGGAAAATTTTCTGATAGTTCAGTTGGGCTAGAAGTTGGCTTAGCCATTACACTTCTGGCTATGCTTATAGGTTTATTTTCAAAATCTTTATTCCTTTCTCTTGGCGGATTATTGTTCGCTTCTGTATTTTTCTACTTAAAAGGGGAACTTTACAAAGATTGGAAAGGAATAGCCCTGATTCTGATGATCATAGGTTTTTCGCTGGAGCTTATATTAATACTGCGTGCAATTCACAATCCAGTTATAAATGAGGCAGATCCCTCTAACTTCAAAGCTTTTATGGATGTCCTTACCCGTAAGCAGTATGGGCCCACCAAATTCTTCCCCAGAAAGATACCTTTTATCGATCAGTTTAAACTCTACTGGCTTTATTTCAGCTGGCAATATAAGGCATTACTTATACCAGTGACTGTCTTTGGACTCTTTGGTCTTCTCACTCATTTCAGCAATGATAGGAAAAGTTTTGCACTTGTTGGAGGAACATTTCTTATTCTATCCATTGGTTTTATCTTTTATCTTAATCTCAAGGATTCTCCAACACATCCTGTGAATCCAATAAATCCCAGAGAAGTTAGAGATAGAGATTATTTCTTTGCCGGTGCCTACACATTCTTTGCGCTCTATGCTGCGATTGGATTCTGGGAAGTGTTGAGATTACTTTATGAAAATATAAAGAAAAAAGTTGCTATACCTGCTGTAATAGGTACTCCACTTGCGCTTGTTATGATTGTATCCCAAATAGCAGCCTTCTACTCACAAGTAGATAGGTCCAGAAATTATATTGCAGAGGATTATGGCTACAATATGTTGCTCTCTCCGGGGCAGGAAAAATGTGTTCTTTATACCAATGGTGATAATGACACTTTCCCATTATGGGCAGACCAGCAAGTTCTTGGATATGGTAAGAATGTTCTAATAGCTAATATGAGTCTTCTTAATACAAACTGGTATATCAAACAACTTAAATTATTAGGTGCTCCCATTAGCTTCTCAATCGAGGGAATTGATGATCTGCCCCCTGTCTTTAGAACCCCCCACGGTTATATATTCTTGAACGATATTATGGTGAGGGATATGATTGCTACATCTTCTGGGTATAAGGTGGAGAAATATGTTGTCATAAGACCAGATGAAATGTTCCCTGGGCTCTTTAAGAGGGGAAAAGAGATTAAAATACCTGCAGTTTACTTCGCATCCCAAAAGGAATTTGCAGAAAAAGTTATTGCCAAAGCTGATAGTTTCAAGATACCCATATTTTTTGCCTTAACTGTATCCCCAGAGCATTATAAAGATTGGAATAGTTTTATGAGAATGGAGGGCCTTGCATATCGTGTGTTACCAAAGGTAAGCAGAATTTCAGGGCTGAATGAAGGCATCGATATTGAAAAAACAAGGTTTTTGTTACATGATGATATCTCTGCGACAGAGTATATAGAGAAATTTTCCAATGTAATTCCTCCTACACAAAGTTTTAGATACAGAGGCATTTTTGATAAAAGAGTTTTCAAAGATGAAACACATGAAAAACTGATTAGAAATTATGCTGCTATTGCTTATAGGTTAGGCTTTGTTTTGGAAAATCAGGGAGCCTTACAGGATGCCTTGGAAGAGTGGCTATTTGCCAAAGCTCTGTTAGATAACATAAGCGCAGGAGGAAAGACTATAGCACAGCAAAGGATATTTACTCTGGTTAAAATCGCAGACCTTCAATATCAATTGGGCTTGTATGATGATGTGATTAAAACATGCAAAAAGGGATTGAAAGAAGTTCAGGTAAGCCTATTTTATACTTATATGGGTAAAGCGTTAGTTGCAAATGGTGATACTGCTGGAGCTATATCTTATTTAGAAATGGCGAGAGAAATGGAACCAAGAGATTTTGATAACTATAAGTATCTCATAACTATATATCTTAAAAGGGGTGAGATAGAGAAAGCGAAGAGACTACTTAAAGAAGTTTTACGAAGAGATTCTACAAATGTTTGGGCAAAGGAAGAACTTAAGAGATTAAAATAAAATTTTTAAGGAGGTAGAAAAACATGGCTCATGCTTATACCCCTGGGTTAAAGGTAACAAGGGCAACAATTGTAAAAAAAGAAAGACGATTACCTCTTCCAGGCGATGTTCTTGTTAAAAAGGGAGACAGAGTTAAGGCAGAAGATATTGTTGCCAGAACAGAATTGCCAGGCAATGTGCAGCCAATAAACGTCGCTGGACTTCTTTCTATTCCCCCTGAAGATGTTCCTGCGGTTATGCTGAAAAAAGAAGGAGACCATGTGAAAAAAGGAGAACCTATAGCACAATCAAAAAGCTTTTTTGGCCTTTTCAAGTCAAATGTGACCGCTCCTGTGGATGGACACATTGAAAATATTTCTAATGTTACAGGCCAGGTAATTCTTAGAGAACCTCCAATACCAGTGGAGATTAATGCATATATTGATGGTGAAGTTGTGGATATAATAGAAAAAGAGGGTGTAGTTGTTCAAACCAAAGCGAGTTTTGTACAGGGTATTTTTGGTATTGGAGGGGAACGGATAGGGATTGTCCATGCACTTGCAAAAAATCCTGATGAAGAAGTAACCGAAGATAGAATAACTGAAGATCTGAAGGGTAAGATAATTATAGGAGGGAGTTTTGTCACAGCTGAAGCTCTGAGAAAAGCTGCGCGAGTTGGTGCTTGTGGAATTGTAGTAGGAGGTATAGATGATAAAAATCTTAGGGAATTCCTTGGATATGACATAGGTGTTGCTATAACTGGTAATGAACAGAAGGGGATCACTCTCGTTGTTACCGAAGGGTTTGGAAAGTTAAGAATGGCCAAGAGAACTTTTGATCTGCTCATTTCTCTTCATGGTAAAAAGGGTTCAATTAACGGAGCCACACAAATTAGGGCAGGGGTTATCCGGCCTGAAGTTATAGTCCCCCTCGAAGAGGATGTGGAAATTAAAGAATCTGGTGAAGAACTGAAGGAAGGACTTATAGTTGGTACATACGTCAGGGTAATCCGGGAACCTTACTTTGGAAAAATTGGAAGGGTTACTGCATTACCTCCTGAACTTCAGGTTATCGAGACTGAAGCTAAAGTCAGGGTTCTGGAATTAGAACTCGAAGATGGAAGAAGAGTTATTGTTCCTCGTGCCAATGTAGAAATAATCGAGGAATAGTATCATGATTAAAGACAAAAAAGTAGTGGAGTCTCAGGTCTGTCAGAAATTAACAGAATCTGCTTCTTTCGCTGTCCTTGCAACTGCTAAGAGAATGGAAAGAAGTGGAAAAGAGGTGCTCCATCTTGAGATAGGAGAGCCCGATTTTTCGCCACCTCCAGCGGTAAAGGAAGCAGTTTATAAATCCCTTGAGAAGGGGGAGACACATTATACCACACCGCAGGGAATCAGGGAATTAAGGGAAGAAATTGCCAGATATGAAACAGAATTTCGAGGGGTTGAAATTGATCCAGACAGGGTGATAATTACACCAGGCGCTAAACCTATAATTCTTTTTACTCTTCTATCATCAATCGATCCAGGAGAGGAAGTTCTTTATCCAGATCCAGGCTATCTTTCTTATAAAAGTTTGATAACTTTCGTTGGAGGAGTTCCTGTACCATATTATCTTAATAAGAATGAGGGCTTTTCTTTAGATTTTGATCATCTTTCAAAACAGATTAATAAAAATACAGCCGCCATTATCATCAATTCACCCTCAAATCCCACTGGGAGTGTGTTAAAAGAAAAGGAACTTAAAAGGCTGTTGGAAATTGCCAGAGAGCGTGAACTTCTTGTAATATCGGACGAAGTTTATTCCAGAATTATTTATGATAATATGTCACATATATCCATTTTTGAATTCGTTACCGAGGATGACAAGGTAGTGCTTATAGATGCCTTTTCTAAAACGTATGCAATGACTGGCTTCCGTTTGGGATACGGAATTTTACCCGATGAGCTTGTAAGACCTATTGTTAAATTGATTCAGAATTCCTTTTCGTGTGTCCCGCAATTTATACAGAGGGGAGGCATTGCAGCAATAGTAGCTGGACAGGAATATGTGAAAACCATGGTGCGGGAATTTGAGCGACGTAGAGATAGGATTTATGAGCTTTTAAAAGAAATTGATGAGATTCAGGTATACAAACCACAAGGTGCTTTTTATTTCTTCCCGGAAATAAGGATAGATATCCCCTCAGCGGCAGTATTTGCACAATATTTGCTGGAAAATTTTGGAGTTGCACTTCTCCCTGGAGAAGCTTTTGGTAAACAAGGACAGAAGCACATAAGAATCTCTTTTGCGAATTCTCTTGAAATTTTGGAAGAAGCTGTGAGGCGTTTTAAAAAAGCGTTGGTTACTTATAAAAAAAACACAATCTTTATGTCCTGATCAGTGTTTAACTAAAATGTAAATCATTAAGAATATAAAAAGCACAGTAAATAGGTTCATCACCAGTTGAAAAGAAAAACTAAAGCTAAAAAATAGAAGATTTAATGAAAAGTTATTTATTCCAAATTTAAGGTTATAAAAAATAAGTCTCTTAGCAGGGCCTTCAGGAACAATAAGAGAAATTAACTCTCCCAAAAAGGTGCCAAACATAGCCCCTATGAAAAGTGAAATCAGTATATTTTTTGTACTTCTTCTCAAAAGCATTTCACATTACATGCAATATTTATACAACTTATTTTGAACTCTGTGTATTTTAGCAGCATTTAATATATACCCCAAGCATTTAAATAATATTGGATATATATAGATTTTTCAAGAGAAGATAGGGAGCTCTTTTTCAGGTTTACCGGTGTGTTCTTTAGTATATCGTTTGTCCAACCCATTAACTATGAGAAATTATATAATTTAGAATAACAGGGGACTAATTGCCTTATGAGAAAATCTATATTTCATATTTTACCCCCTTAACCGGAGTTGCTAAAGAATAAGTTTGTATTGTAAAGCAACGATTATACCCTGTGAGACGAACAAATTCATCAAGAATTTGGCTCTTTTCCTTCTTGGAGGATGCCCTTCTGTAACGCTTAGCATATACAAGAGTAACCTTTTTCCGACTCATCAAATCCATCTTACCCTCCTTTTATCTTGCTTCAGACAAAGGAGGGTAATGCATTTCGTGTAGATTTTTAAATGAGGCAACGATACCCATTTCGTATAGATTTTTAATGAGGCAATTCGGAGTGTTGACAAAATAAATAACTTATTTTAAAATAAAATAAATTTTATGGAGATTTTAAGCGTGAGTAAAAATAATAAAAAGGGGAGTAAATAAATGATAATACCCGGGCTCTCATCTCTATATAACTATTATTGGTGGTATTATATAAGAGATGGGGGCCCGGGGATTATGGTTTAATCCCCGCTGAAGGGTAATCCCTGAGGCCCCCACTTTATAGTGGGGGCTTTTTTTATTTAGGAGGTAAGTAAGATGGAAAGGATAATAACAGATATTGAAACTCCTGTCTCTGCTTTTCTAAAGCTTAAAGATTTTAAACCTGTATTTCTTCTTGAAAGCGTGGAACAAGGTAAAATTTTGGGAAGATATAGTTTCATTGGGTGTTCTCCAAAGAAGAAAATAGTGTTTGATAAAATAGAACCAGGAACAAAATTTTGGGAAGAACTCGAGCAAGAATATAAAAAAATTAAAAGAAATAACAGAAACTCTAATTTAAGATTCACAGGTGGGATTGTAGGATATACTGGATACGATGCTATTCGCACTATTGAAAAAATCCCGAGCATAAATGAAAAAAGTTTTAATATTCCTGATGCGTTATATGTTATACCTGATTTTCTTATTGTTTTTGATCATCTGAAACATTCTCTTATAGTTGTTCACGAGGATGAGAAAGAGGAGAAAAAACTTACAAAAGAGATAAAAATGTGTCTGGAAAAAGAAAAGATAAAAAAAGATATGAAAAAAATTAAAGTATACGGGCCACATTCATTAGAGAAAAAACAGGATTTTATTAGAAAAGTAAATTTTCTCAAAAATTGTATCAAAGAAGGAGAAATTTTTCAGTGTGTTATTTCAGTGAGATTTGAGGGTAAAGTGAATGTAGAGCCATTTAATATCTACAGAGCCCTAAGGTTCTTAAACCCATCGCCTTACCTGTTTTACCTTGATTTTGATGATTATAAACTAATAGGCTCTTCTCCTGAGGTCCTTGTCAGGAAAGAAAGAGATGAAATACTTACATGTCCAATAGCAGGAACAAGGCCAGTATTTGAAAACGAAGAAATAAATAAAAAAATGGAGAGAGAGTTATTGGAAGATGAAAAAGAAAATGCTGAGCATCTTATGCTTGTCGATCTCGCAAGAAACGATTTAGGCAAAATCTCACTACCCGGAACAATTATGGTTGACAGATATAGAGTGATTGAAAGATTTTCCCATGTAATGCATCTTGTAACTTATATAAAAGGGAAAGTAGATAAAAAGTATTCTATTTTCGATATTTTGAAGGCCTGTTTCCCTGCAGGGACGGTCACAGGCGCTCCTAAAGTAAAAGCGATGGAACTTATAGAAGAGTCAGAACAGCAAAGAAGAGGGCCCTATGCAGGCTCGGTTGGATATTTTGATGAAAAGGGTAACATGGATCAGGCAATCCTTATAAGGGCAATTTTTATGAGAGGAGATGATTTTTTCTACCAGGCAGGTGCAGGTATTGTTCATGATTCAGTGCCAGAAAAAGAGTGGGAAGAGTGTCATAACAAAGGGGAAGTTCTAAAAAGGTCAATTTTGATTTCGGGAGAGATTTAAAAATGAGAGTGCTTCTAATAGATAATTATGATTCCTTTGTTTACAATGTATATCAACTATTGCTTGAAGTAGGCTGTAAGGAAGTAATTGTTAAAAGAAATGATAAAATTACCCTCAGTGAAGTGAGAAAAGTTTATCCTGACTTTATCTTCCTTTCTCCTGGCCCTGGTCATCCCAGAGATGCAGGTATTTGTGTATCATTAATAAAAGAATTTTACAAAGATATACCCATATTTGGCATATGTCTCGGACATCAAGCAATCGCGTACACTTTCGGAGCGAAGATAAAAAAAGCGAAAAAAGTAGTTCATGGTAAAATAAGTGAGATATATCATGATGCCACGGGAATTTACAGAAATGTCGATTCTCCGTTTTATGCCACGCGGTATCATTCGTTAGTAGTAGATGAAAGGACTTTGCCGGATATTTTCGAAATTACCGCCTTTACAAAAGAAGGTGAAATTATGGGTATAAGAATGAGAGAGCATAAAGTAGAGGGGGTTCAATTCCATCCTGAGTCCTATGGAACAAAATTCGGAATGAAATTAATAGCAAATTTTATGGAGGTGTAACAGGATGAGAGATTTACTTGAGAGGATTGTGCAGAAGGAAGAAATAAGTAAAAAGTTATCCAAAGAAATAATACTTAGAATTCTTGAGGAAACACTCCCGGACGAGCAAGTTGCGGGTCTCCTGGTTGCATTGAGAGTTAGGGGCGAAACGCCAGTTGAAATTGCAGGATTTGCCGAGGGCATATTGGAAAGAGCGATTAAACCTGATTTAAAGAAAATTAGACCCGAGATTGATACTTGTGGGACGGGAGGAGATGGTAAGAATACATGGAATATCTCAACTGCAGTCTCTCTTTTGATTGCGTCTGATGGAATAAAGGTTGTAAAGCACGGAAATAGGTGTGTTTCAAGTACAAGTGGAAGTGCGGATGTACTTGAAAGAATGGGTATAAAGACTGTTCTCGCTCCTTCTGAAGTTTCTACCTACTTAAAACGTTTTAACTTCGCATTTTTATTTGCCCCAGTTTTTCACCCAGCGATGAAAAGAGTTGCTAATATTAGAAAAAATCTTGGTATCAAGACTGTATTTAACATGCTTGGACCTCTTACAAACCCCTGTTTCCCAAGATCTCAGATTGTAGGTGTACCAGATTTGGATACACTTAGAAGACTTTCGAAAGCAGCGAATATACTGCATAAGAATATTTTATTCTATACTTCGGAATCTGGCTATGATGAAGCAATACCTGGTGATAGAGTTTACATGAGTTTTTCTAAGCAGCCCGAAAGAATAATTGAAGTAGATACACATATATTTGGATTAAGAATACCAGAGGAGTACGAATTGAGAGTTTCCACACCTCAAGAAAGTGCAGAGAAAATAATGAAGGTGTTTTCAGAATTTAAAGAACCTGAGAGAAGTATTCTTATTCTCAATACTGCGCTTGCCTATCTTGCACTGGGAGTGATTAAAGATTTAAGAGAAGGGATTGAGAGAGCTGATTATGTTTTAAGATCAAGTAAACCATTAGAGATTGTTGAAAAAATGAGGAAGGAAAATGTTGCAGAAAATAATTGATAAAACACGCGAGAGAGTTAAGTGTATGAAGAAACCTTCAAAGTTACGGTGTTCTCATAGTATTGTTCCTTTAACTCCTCCTCTCTTTATTGCAGAAATAAAAAGGAGATCTCCTTCAAAAGGCCTCTTATCAAGTAACCTTAATCTCTTAAAAAAGGTTGAAAATTACATTAACGGGGGAGCAAATCTTATTTCGGTAGTGACAGAGCCTTACTTCTTCGGAGGTGATATTAAAGATATTGAAGTTATTAAAAATAATTTTAACATCGGGGTTTTAAGAAAAGACTTCATAATTTCTAAGGACCAGATAGTAGAAAGTAGAAATGCAGGTGCAGATGCTATTCTTTTGATAGCCAGCATCTTGAATTACAGTGAGATTAAGGAGTTTATTCATTTTGCCAAAAGTTTGGGGCTTTATACACTCGTTGAGTGCCATTCAAAGTATGATATTGAGGAATCTTTAAAAGCAGGCGCAGAAATAATCGGAATAAATTCAAGAGACCTTAATTCTCTTAAAATTGACCTCTCTCTTTTTGGAAAACTAAGACCATATATACCGGATGAAGTTGTAAAAATAGCAGAAAGTGGCATTCACAATCTTGAAACAATAAAAAAAATAAAATCGTTAGGCTATGATGGATTTCTCATAGGGACAACACTTATGTTGGAAAAGAATCCTGACAAAATTTTAAAGGAGTGGGTTAAAGAATGGAAAAGGTAAAAACATTTATTAAAATTTGTGGAATTAAGAGAGTTCAAGATGCTGTAGCTGCTTTTGAAGCAGGAGTGGATGCTGTAGGGTTTATCTTTTTTAAAAATTCTCTCCGGTTTGTATCTTTTGACTACGTTAAACAGATGTTGCGAGATTTACCTCCTATAAAAAAGTTCGGCGTTTTCCCAAAAATAGACAGAAGGATTATTGAGGATATGTCCTTAGAGCTTTCTCTTGACGGAATTCAGATATACCATGATATAGAAGGAGGTTTTGATAGACTTTTAAAAATAAGAGCTTTCTTCTATCCCACCATTGAAAATAATGTAACAAACTATGACTTTTTTCTTATTGACTTTAAGAAGTCAGGCTTTGAGCAAATTCCGATACACCTTGCAGTTTCATTACAGAAAGAGTTTGCTTCGATACCCGCAATATTTGCTGGAAATTTGAACAAAAATACAATCAAACCATTTATAAAAGAAGTTAGGCCTTTTGGAGTGGACATATCGAGAGGGGTAGAGAAATCTCCAGGGGTAAAAGATAAAAATCTTATTTTTGAAATTGTGGAAAAAATAAGGGGGGCAGAACATGAAGCATAAATATGGTGTTTTTGGCGGAATATATGTTCCAGAAACCCTGATACCTTCACTTCTGGAACTTGAGAAAGCTTTTAAAACTTGTAGGGAAAATGCAGAATTTGACAAGAAGCTAAAAGAATACCTTGCAAATTATGCAGGAAGGCCAACGCCTCTGTATTACGCAGAGAATATTTCTAAAAAATGGAAGAATGATATATTTGTGAAAAGAGAAGACCTTTGCCACACAGGCGCTCATAAGATTAATAATGCAATTGGTCAGGTTCTTCTTGCAAAGTTTATGGGTAAAAAAAGAATAATTGCAGAGACAGGAGCTGGTCAGCATGGGTTTGCTACTGCATCTGTTTGTGCAAAGGAAGGAATGCAGTGCACAATATATATGGGGAAAATCGACGCCCAAAGACAAAAGGAAAATGTTTTGAAGATGAAACTTCTGGGAGCTGAAATCGTAGAAGTTGATAAAGGTTCAAAGACACTGAAAGATGCAATAAATGAAGCTATAAGAGATTGGATTACTAATTTCGATAACTCTTACTACCTTCTCGGTTCTTGTGTTGGGCCCAGACCTTATCCTCAAATTGTAAAACATTTTCAATCTATTATAGGAAAGGAGGCAAAAATGCAGTTTGTTAAAAAATGTGGATGCCTTCCTGATTATGTAGTTGCGTGTGTAGGTGGTGGTTCTAATTCAATAGGAATTTTCTCGGCGTTCTTAAAATATAAAAACGTTAAATTATTTGGAGCAGAAGGAGGAGGAAAAGGTAAAGACATGACAGCGGCAACTTTATTCTATGGTAAACCAGGAGTTCTTCATGGAGCATATACATACGTTCTACAAAACAAAGATGGGCAGATTAAAAAAACTTATTCAATTGCTCCTGGTCTTGATTATCCAGGAGTAGGTCCTGAACATAGCTATTTGAAAGAAACAAAAAGAGTTTCATATTTTCCAATTAAGGATGAAGAGGCAATTTTAGCATATGAAGAATTTGCAAGAGAGGAAGGAATAATTCCCGCAATTGAATCTTCGCATGCTATTGCTCTTGCTAAAAAGATTTCAAGAGAAGAGAAAGGAATAAAGATTCTTATTTGTCTTTCTGGAAGGGGAGAAAAAGATTTAAGCAATTATTGGAGGTATAAGAATGAGGTTAGGTAAAAAATATTTTGTACCTTATATAACAGCTGGGTTCCCTTGTAAAAATGAATTTTTAAAATATTTAAATCTCATGTGTGAATATGGAGATATGGTTGAGATCGGAATTCCTTTTTCAGACCCCCTTGCTGACGGAAGTGACTTACAAATTGCCCATGAAATGAGTCTCAAGCAGGGAGTAGATATTGATTTTGTCTTTTCATCCATTGCAAAGCTCAGAGTTAAAAAGCCTTTAATTATAATGAGTTATCTTAATCCTATTTTGGCATATGGAATTGAAAAATTTCTAAGAAAAGCAAGGGAAAGAAATGTCGTTGCCCTTGTAATACCTGACATGCCTTTTGAAGAAGCGAGGTTTTTCCTTCCGGTTTTTAAGCAATATAAAGTTTTTTATATTCCTTTTGCAACAGTGTCTACATCACCTGAGAGGTTTTTAGATATAGAAAAGGTCGCATCTCTCTTTATTTATTTTGTGTCAGTTAAAGGAACAACAGGTGGAAGAGATAAACTTCCTGAATATACTTATCACAAGCTAAAGGAATTACGAAATCTCACAAATAAAAAGTTCCTCTTAGGATTCGGCGTTAAAAATCCTGAAAGTATCAAAAAATTATTGCATCTTATAGATGGGGTGATAATTGGTTCAGAGATTGCAAGGAGAATTCTAAATCAGGAAAATGTAGAAGAGTTTATGAAAGAGCATTTGAATTTATTAAAAAGGGGGGATAAAGATGCCAGAAGGCTGGTGGATAAGAGGAGCAAGAGGAGCAATAAACATTGAAGAAGATAAAAAAGAGGAAATTGTTAAAAAGGGGAAATATATGATAAATGAAATTATAAAGAAAAATGGAATTAAAGAAAGTAATATAATTTGTATATTTTTTACAGTAACTGGTGATTTAACGTCTGTTTCTCCAGGATGTATAGTAAGAGAGATGGGATTGAAAAAAATTCCTGTTCTTTGCTCGCAGGAACCTGTCTACAAGAACTCTCTTCCAAGAACTATAAGGGTTTTGATTCTTTACTATAGTGGAAAGGAGACAGTGAAGCACGTCTACATGGGTGAAGCCAAAAAATTGAGACCTGATCTTCAGGAGGATTCTGAAAATGCTGATCGTTTTTAAAGAAAAAACTAATATAAAAAGTATAGCCAGCTTTATTAGAGAGGTTGAAGGTCTGGGTTATAAAGTGAGGGTTTCAAAAAAGAAAGGTAGGTTTACTGCTTGTATAGTCGGGGAAACGAAGGACTTTCCTGTAGGAAAGTTAAGAAAATTTAAAGAAATTGAACAGATAGAAAGAAGTACATATCCATTTAAACTCGTATCAAGAAGTTTCAGAGAGGAAAAAACAATTGTAAGAGTGAACGATATCCACATAGGTAAAGGTTTTACAGTTATAGCAGGACCATGTGCAGTTGAATCCAGGGAAATGATCATTGAAATAGCCGAGTTTTTAAAGGAAAATGATGTTCATGTGCTAAGAGGTGGAGCGTTCAAACCGAGGACGTCGCCTTATTCATTTCAGGGCCTTGGAATAAAAGGAATTGAATACCTTTTTGAAGCCAAGGAAAGGACAGGACTTCCGATTGTTACAGAAATAGTTTCTCCTGAGCATATCTACTTTTTTGAAAAGTATGTTGATATTCTTCAAATCGGTGCGCGAAACATGCAGAATTTCCAGTTATTAAAGACAGTTGGAAATTCTGAGAAACCTATTCTTTTAAAGAGAGGGATGAATTCAAGGATTGAAGAACTTCTTCTTTCAGGTGAGTATATTTTGAATGAAGGCAATCATAATGTTATTCTGTGTGAAAGGGGAATCAGGACATTTGAAAAATATACAAGAAATACTTTTGACATTTCATCTATACCCATTGTAAAGAAATTGTCGCATCTTCCTATTATTGCAGATCCTTCTCACGCCTCTGGAAGGAGAGACTTAATAACCCCTCTTGCAAAAGCTGCCCTTGTGGTAGGAGCAGACGGAATTATGGTAGAGGTCCACCCGAATCCCGAAAAAGCACTTTCCGATGGAATGCAGTCTCTTAATTTTAAGGAGTTTGAAACTCTTATAAAGGAATTGAAGGACATTTCAAACGCTTTAGGTATAAGATGGAATACTCCCTTAAAAAAATAAAGAAAATAGGAATAGTAGGATTAGGCCAAATAGGTGGCTCAATTGCTATGGTTTTAAAGAAAAAATTGAGGGGTGTGCATATTTCAGGATGTGACAAAGATAAGAATATTCTCAATAAAGCTTATTTCGTTGATTATAAAACGGACAACCTATTAGATTTAAAAGCCCATGATCTGATCATACTGTCAGTTCCAGTTCTTGAAATCATCAAGCTTCTTGACACACTCTCAAAAATGCGTTTCCAGGGAATTATTTTTGATACAGGAAGCACCAAGAAAATAATTTGTGAAAAAGCTCGCGGGCTTGAATTAAAGTTTGTAGGTGGACACCCTCTTACGGGAACTGAGAAAACTGCTCCTGAAGCATGGGATATTGATCTATTTAAAGCGAAACCCTTTTTTATATGTGATATTAAAAAAGATGCAAACATTATAAAATTTGTTTCAGAAATTGTAAAGCTTATAGGGGCTCATCCAGTCCCGGCAGATCCTGAAGAGCATGATAATATGCTTGCTTTAACATCACATTTACCTTATTTGGTTTCGCTTGTTTTTAGTAAAAATTCTACTAACAAATTATTCGAAGGTCCTGGTTTTAAATCTTTTACACGAATTGCCTACCAGAGTCCCGAGATGTTTGCAGATATACTTCTAACAAATAAAGAAAATTTAAGGAAAACTTTTGAGATCATAAAATCTCAAATAAATTATTTCATGAGTAACTTACACAACAAAGAGGATTTTATAAAGTGGGTGAAAAACGATGAAAATAGTAAGACCCAATAAGATAAGAATTGAAGTAACACCGCCTCCCTGTAAGTCAATTTCTCATCGACTTCTTTTTTTCACCCTTTTGGAAAAGGGAGAATATGAGATAAAAAACCTTCTCAAAGCAAAGGATGTTAAAAGAACGCTTGATTTTATTAAGAATCTCGGTATTTTAGTTTCATCAACTGAACAAGGTCTGATTCTCAGGAATAATAGACTAAAAGAACCTACCAAGGTTATATATTGTGGGAATTCAGGGACTACAGCAAGGATTGGCATGGGAATTTGTTCTTCCTTTTCTTTTAACTTTTTCTTGGATGGAGATTCTTCCTTAAAAGCAAGGCCAATGGGAAGAGTCATAGAGCCTTTAAAAAAGATGGGAGCAGTTATCTATGCCACTCATGATAACACAAAGCTTCCTGCTTTTATAAGAGGTAGGAAGTTAAAAGGTATCAAGTATAAAATTCCTGTTCCATCAGCTCAAGTAAAATCCTCCCTTATTCTTTCTTCTTTTTTATCAAAAGTCGAAAGTGAAATAGAGGAAGTTTTAAAGACAAGAGATCATACAGAAAGGATTTTAAAATATATTGGTGCAGAGATTATAACTAAAAACAACAAAATTATAGTTAAGCCTTCGAGGATAAATAATTTTTCATTGAAGGTCCCCGGCGATTTCTCGTCGGCCTCATTCTGGATAACGCTGGGGGTTTTACACCCCGATTCGAAAATTGTCATAAAAAATGTCAATTTAAATGAGACAAGAACATTTTATTTAAGTATTCTTAAAAAAATGGGAGCAAATATTGAAACCCATTTAAAGATAAAGGAGCCTGAGCCCGAGGGAGATATATATGTAAGCTCATCAGAGTTAAAACCTATCAGGATAGGATTCTCAGAGTGCTCAAAAATGATAGATGAGCTTCCCCTCCTTGCCCTCGTGTGTTGTTTTACAAAAGGAGAAAGTGTAATAGAGGGAGCAAAGGAACTAAGAGTGAAAGAAAGTGATAGATTAAAAAATACCGCAAAAGTTTTGAGACGTTTCGGTGCTAAAATTGAGGAGTTTAAAGACGGTTGGATTATAGAAGGAGTGGATAAGTTACATGGAGCAAAAGTTTTTACTTATAAAGACCATAGAATGGCCTTACTCTCTATATGTGCTGGACTCCTTGCCCAGGGTGAAACAGAGATAAAAGGATGGAAGTGGATTGAAATTTCTTATCCAAAATTTATTGAGGAGGTAAAAAGAATTTATGAATAAATTTGGGATAATAGGGTTTCCCTTAAGACATACGCTTTCACCTTCTGTATGGAATCTATACTTTAAGAAAAAAAAGATAAAAGCCCTTTATGAAAAGATCGAGACACCTCCATATAAAGTCCCCTATTTTAACGATTATACAGGTTTAAATGTAACAACTCCATGGAAAGAGGAAATCTTAAAATATGTGGATAAACTTGATCTCTTAGTTATCCAGGTAAAAAACGCTAATACAATTTTAATCCGCAGTGATAAAAAAATTAGGGCTTTTAATACAGATTACTATGGATTTGAGAAATTGATGGAAGGCCTGAATATAGATGCTAAAAATGTAGTTATATTAGGAACAGGTGGAGCCGCCAAAACATGTGCAATTTACTTTAGGAATAAAGGAGTTGCAAATCTTTGTTTCCTGAGTAGGCGTAGGTGTGGAAAGATCTTTAATTACAGAATTGTGAAATACGAAGATAAAGAAACGGAACAACTTCTCCGTAGCGCTACAGTTATAGTAAATGCCACACCTTGTGGATGGAAAGGTGAATTACCACCTATAGATTTTAGTCAAGTCAAAAGAGCATTCTTAATAGATCTTCAATATAGTAAAGCTTCTCCCTTTTTAAAAACCGGCGGTAAGTTTGGGCTTGAAGGAATTGATGGAAGGAAAATGCTTTTGTATCAAGCTATAGGTGCTGGGAAAATATGGTTCCATGATTTTGACGAGGAGTGTTTCAAAGAATGTTTTCATGAAGTAATGGAGGCTAATGATGATGCTTAGTATGCTCAGACTTTACACTGCTGGTGACTCTCATGGGGAAAAACTTACAGGAATCCTTGAAGGGTTACCCTCAAATTTAAGGGTAGATCTTGCAAGGGTGAAAAATTATTTAAAAAGGCGGAGAGTTTTTAAAGGACGAAGTAATAGACAAATGATTGAAAAAGACGAATTCCAAATAATTTCAGGAGTTGAGAAGGGTGTTACCACAGGTTCGCCTATTGCATGCGAGATTAAAAATCACTCCAAAGAGAAGCCTGCTGACCCGATTTATACCCCGAGGCCAGGACATGCAGATTTCTCAGGGTTCTTGAAATATCAGCATGAAGACATAAGACCTGTTATAGAAAGGGCATCAGCAAGGGAAACTGCTATAAGGACCTGCTTGGCTGGTATTTCTTCAGAACTTCCAATTTCTCTAGGTATAAAACTTCTGGGTTTCACCGAAAGGATAGGAAACATGGAAGTAGATGAAAAGGTAATTTTAGAATATGATAATAGAATAGAAGGAATTAGAAATAGTTCTGATTTTTATTTTATAGAGCGGGAAAAAGATAAAGAAGCTGAAAGAATATTAGAAGAAGCACATGAAAGAAAAGAAACACTGGGAGGAGCTGTTTGTATATATGCCTTTGGTGTTCCACCAGGCTTGGGTTCTTATATTCATTGGGAAAAGAGGATAGATTCAAAAATTGCTGGAGTCATGTTATCAATTCCTTCTGTTAAAGGAGTAGAGATAGGTGATGCAATAAAAATTTCAAAATACTTTGGAAAGGAGAGTGTGGACGAATTTTCAGTGGAGAATGGGAAAATATCAAGAAAAACAAATTATCAGGGAGGGGTAGAGGGGGGCATGACCAACGGTATGCCTATAAAAATAAGACTTTTTGTAAAGCCGATACCCACACAATTAAAATCTGTTAAATCTTTTAATTTAAAAAAGGGGATACCAGAAGAAACTAAGTATATTAGAAGTGATATTTGTGTTGTTCCTGCGATATCAGTTATTGGTGAAGTATTCCTTGGACTTGTATTATGCGATGCAATTCTTGAAAAGTTTGGAGGGGATAACTTTTATGAAATAAGGAGAAGCTACGAAAGATACATGGAGAGGTTAAAATGGATATAAAAAGGATTTTCCTTTGCGGAATGCCCGGCTGCGGCAAAACAACTGTTGGAAAAGAGCTTGCAACCTTTCTTAAATTGGAATTTTATGATCTTGATAATATTATAGAAAGAGAAAAGGGAATAAAAATCGAGGAGATATTTTCTAAACATGGAGAGAGAAAATTCCGGGAATTTGAAAGAGAATTGTTTTCAACAGTAAAGGAAAAAGAAAACTGTGTGATAGCCTTGGGAGGGGGGAGTATTTTAAATAGAGATATACTCAATTTTATTACCAAGAGGGAAAACTATTCATTTTATATTGAAACTGACTTAGAAAAGCTTGAAAGTAGAATCAAAAAAAGTTTTGTTAGACCAGTTCTAAAAAATTTAGAAGATATTAAAAAACTTTATGAAAGTAGAAAACCCTTTTATGAAAAGGTGAAGTTTAAAGTTGATGGTAATAAAACTCCTCAGGAAGTTGCACTCCAAATTCTTTCAAAACTCAAGTTTAATCTTCATAAAAAAATTTCAGAGAAGCCCCATAGCTTTTATTTAGGAAATGTTCAAACATTTTTTAAAATGCTTGAAGACAAAAATCATAAAGTGTTTTTAATTACACATGAAAAAATAAAAAAATTAATTTCTTATTTTTACGACACTTCCTCATTTGAGATAATTTTAGCCCCTGAGGGTGAATTAGCAAAATCTATTGAATGTTTTAAAAAAATTCTAAAAATTTTAATAGATAAAAAAGCAGATAGAAGTTCTTTAATCTTAGGAGTTGGCGGTGGAGTTATAGGTGATCTTGCAGGATTTGTTAGTTCTGTGTTTATGAGGGGAACCAAGTTAGCTTTAGTTCCTACCACGCTTCTTGCAGCAGTTGATGCACATCTTGGTGGGAAAAATGCACTTAATTTTTCCGCAAAGAATGTGATAGGAACTTTCAGGTTTCCGGAGATGGTTTTCTCCGACCCAAGACTATTTATAACTTTGGAATTTCAGGAAATAATTAATGGATTTGCAGAGATAGTGAAAACAGCTCTTTTAGATCAAGGAGTATACACTTCCCTGAGAAGGGAAATTGAAACGATGCTTTCACCGAATTTAGAGACTTATTTAAAATGGATTCCATTAATAGCCAAACTAAAACTAAAAGTTGTTAAAGAAGACCCCTTCGAATTGAAAAGAAAAAGAAAGATTTTAAATTTAGGTCATACTGTAGGTCATGTAATTGAAGCTTCTTCTGGATATGAAATATCACATGGGAGAGCAGTTCTAATGGGCTTGAAAGAGGAGATAGAAATATCTAAAAAATTAAAAATCGCAGATAGAGATTTTTATGAGGACTTCCAAGAACTATACAAGAAGATAGAAGACATTGTAGGAAAACTTGAGTGGGCTTACAATAAAGATAGTTATTTATGGTTGGATAAGAAGAGAAAGGGTAGGGAAATAGGTATGTTTTTAATCAAAAGGCCAGGGCTTTTTAAATACAAGGAGCTGGATGTGAAGTTTATTAAGGCGTATTTGTTAGAGAAGCATTTAAAGAATTGAATTAAAGGGCAAGAATATGAAATTTTCAAAAAGAATTGAAGATATATCTCCATATTTCTTTTCAAATATTGTACCATTGTGCAGTAGTTTAAATGATATTATAAATTTAGCCAGTGGTGATCCAGATTTACCCCCTCCTTATGAGGTAATAGAAGAACTCAAAAAGGCTCTCTTAGAAAAAGATTTTCATAAATATCCACCATACTTAGGGATTATGAGGTTGAAAGAGAAAATCTCCGAGTGGATGAGCCGAAGGTTTAATGTAGAACTTGACCCTGAGAGAGAAGTTATAACTATGAGGGGAACAAAAAATGCAATTTTGCAACTTTTACTTGCACTATGCGATAAAGGTGATTATGTAATTGTTCCTAATCCTTATTATCCAACTTATAGAGTTTCAGTAAAATTTGTGGGTGCATTTTCAGTTGATGTTCCATTAGACTGCAAAAATGATTTTTTACCAGATCTTGAAGTTCTTAAACCAAGTATTCTGAGAAAAACAAAAGCAATGATATTAAATTACCCAAATAACCCTACGGGAAAAAGGGCAGAAAAGGAATTTTTTTCTGAGATTGTTAATTTTTGTAGCAAATGGGGCATCATCTTAATTCATGATAATCCATATTCAGAAGTCTTTGAAAATTCACCACCTCCATCAATTCTTGAAGTAGATGGTGCAAAGAATATTGCGGTAGAGCTTCACTCCTTTTCAAAAACTTATAATATGCAAGGTTTCAGGATTGGGTGGGTATGTGGCAATAGAAAAATTTTACAGGCACTTTCTGTTATAAAGACCAATACTGAAATAGGTGTATTTTATCCTATACAAAGGGCAGCTATAAAAGCATTAGAAATATATGACAAATTTGTGCCTAAAATGAGGCACTTGTATAAAAAAAGAAGAAGATTACTCAAAGACTTTTTGGATATGACTGATTGTTATTATTTAGATGCTGATTCCACACTTTATGTATGGACCAAGATAAATTATGAAATAAATAAATCCACAGATTTTATAATCAATTTGTTGAAAAAATACGGAGTTTGGATAACTCCTGGTGTTATATTTGGGAAGTATGGCGAAGGATTTGTAAGATTCTCGATAACACAGCCTGAGGGAAAAATAAAAGAAGGAATGAGAAAATTCATTAAGTATCTGAAAGAACAACAAAGAAATTGAAAAGTACATAAAAGCACCGATGGTTTCAAAAGCGAAATTTGCACCACATGGAATCAAGGAGATAGCGTCTTGCGTAACTCCAAAAGTTTTGAATAGAAAGATAATAGACGAAATAATATTAGTCAAAGGCAGGAAAATATATGTTAACCTGCTTGTGTTATAAATATATAATTGGGAGGTGAGGAAATATGAAAAGGGTTCTTGTTATCAATGGACCAAATCTTAATCTGCTGGGTAAAAGAGAAGTTGAAATATATGGAGAAAAAAATTATCAATTCCTTGTAGAAGAAATATCAAAAATGGCCCTTGAATTAAATATGGAGGTTAAGATATTTCAATCCAATAGCGAAGGTGAAATAATAAATTTCATTCATAAAAACATGGAGTGGGCAGAAGGAATTATCATAAATCCAGCGGGTTATTCTACTACATCAGTTGCAATTCTTGACGCACTCTGGTCTTTTAAAGGTATAGTTGTAGAGGTTCACATTACACAAATTTTTAGAAGAGAGGAATTTAGAAAGCACCTTTTAACGGCAAGAGCAGCTCATGGATTAATTTGTGGTCTCGGAATAGAAGGGTACTTACTTGCAATGGAATATCTTAAGCAACTATAAACTATATAATGCCGGAGGCGGGACTCGAACCCGCACGGGGTTTCCCCCAGGGGATTTTAAGTCCCCTGCGTCTGCCATTCCGCCACCCCGGCATCCAAGGCGGCGCCCGGATTCGAACCGGGGAATAGCGGTTTTGCAAACCGCCGCCTTAGTCCACTTGGCTACGCCGCCATATAGAAAATTATAACAAAAAACACAGGATTATTCAACTAATCGAATTGCCTCATTAAAAATCTATACGAAATGCATTACCCTCCTTTGTCTGAAGCAAGATAAAAGGAGGGTAAAATGGATTTGATGAGTCGGAAAAAGGTTACTCTTGTATATGCTAAGCGTTACAGAAGGGCATCCTCCAAGAAGGAAAAGAGCCAAATTCTTGATGAATTTGTCCGTCTCACAGGGTATAATCGTTGCTTTACAAAACAAACTTTATTCTTTAGCAACTCCGGTTAAGGGGGTAAAATATGAAATATAGATTTTCTCATGAGGCAATCAGGAAATACATGATCAGGGATATATGGATTTACTTTCTACCATACTTACATACTTATTTAATTCTGT
>Ga0190352_1000095_pt1 | contig 23559 bp, 22 predicted proteins | sample 4872131011_MG_FD_161682 | JGI IMG/M metagenome (GOLD analysis project Ga0190352, IMG submission 161682) | Hydrothermal vent microbial mat bacterial communities from Southern Trench, Guaymas Basin, Mexico - 4872-13-10-11_MG | ecosystem: Environmental > Aquatic > Marine > Hydrothermal vents >...
TTCTTCGTCGTCCGCCTGAGGCGGACTCCTCAGAATGACACGAAGTATTACCTTGAGCGAAGCAAAGGATTTAATACTTCGTGCTTCACCGCTTTTGTCATTCTGAGCGAAGCGAAGAATCTCAAAATATCTTAAACGTATAATTATTCCCCCTCACCCTAACCCTCTCTCCTCATTTCATTCGGAGACCATGCGGTTCGCTTGAGGGAGAGGAACTATACTCTATATTTCCGTCTACCGTTTACCGTCTTCCGTCTACCGAATATTCCCCTGCCCGCTTTACGCTTCATGCTTTACGTCCCTTTGAGATTCTTCGTCGTCTGCCTGAGGCAGACTCCTCAGAATGACAACAAGTAATCCATTCTTCAATCGTCTACCGTTTACCGTCTACCGAATATTCTCATCATCTAGCGCTTCTCGTATTCCTCAAGAAGTTCTTCAAAAAGTCTGGATGTTTCCTGATCTATATTGCAGAATCGAACCTCTTCAAGGGAGGTCTCTTCGTTTTCCAGATAATTACGAACAGTCTCAAAAATAATTTTTGCCCCTCTATCTTTGGGAAATCCGAAGATCCCTGTACTTATTGCAGGGAGAGATATCTTTTTTAACTTGTATTGTGTTGCAAGTTCAAGGACACTTCTCACTGCACTTCTCAACTTGTTATCCTCATCCCCCTCTCCCCATCGTGGACCCACAGCATGGATTACATACCTGGCTTTTAGTTTTCCTCCCGTTGTTATGGCTGCTTTTCCCACTGGAACGTATCCTATTTTATCACTTTCTTCCTGAATGATTCCTCCACCCTTTCTCACTATGGCACCTGCAACACCACCTCCATGTTTAAGATAAGAATTTGCAGCATTCACTATGGCATCTACATTTTCTTCTGTAATATCACCGTGCACTGCAACCATATATTTGTCTTTGTTCTTCAACTTAACTCTTTTGACCTCCCCCATGTTCCACCTCCCAGAAGTATTCCCTCAATTTCTTTGATGCTGTGAGTATCATATTTTCAAAAAATCTGTGGATCTTCGCGGCTATATGAGGTGTCATCAGAACATTGGGTAGCTCCTCAAAAGGATAATCCTGTCTGAATTCCTCTTCCTCTTTGGGATACTTCCACCATGTATCAAGACAGGCTACAAATTCAGGATTCTCTTTAAGATGATTATAAAGGGCCTCCTCTTCTATCACTTTTCCCCGTGAGACATTTACCAGGACTGCTTTTTTGTTCATAACAGCAAATTCTTCCTTTGAAAGTAAATTCCTTGTCTCTCGTGTAAGTGGGAGTGCAACCACAATAAAATCAGCATGTTTCAGGATCTTGTGAAGTTCATCCCTGTCCGTAGCCACAAATTTAACTACAGCGTTCCATTCCTCGTCCAGCAATTTCCATCTTTTAAAAACACTGATCTCCATATCAAAATGTTTCGCTATTTTTGCCACTTCCTGACCTATTGTGCCGAAACCGAGAAGAGCAAGTTTCTTCTCATACAGTGTGCCATGATAAAGATCCTGTCTGAATCGGTGATTCCTCATCTCCTGAGTGTGGAAACAGATTCTCTTCACTGCAGCAAGCATGAAGGCAAACACGTGCTCTGCTATATATTTTGAGTTGGCCCCCTGAGCTCCATGTATTTCTATGCCCTTTTCTTCCTGGATATATTCCGGTATATGGTCTATACCAGCTGTTATTGCTTGAACAACTTTAAGGTTTTTTAGTTTGTCGAGCAAAACCTCGCTTATTACCCCTTTCCAGTGGAACACCATGAGTGCCTCCACCTCTTCCAGGGGTGCATTTTTTTCATTGAAGTAAATCTCCGCTATATCCCCCAGATTGTGGACTATAATCTTTCTGTGCTCATGCTTTAAGCCATCTACTTTTACAAGGACTTTAAACTTCTTCATAAGGAACTAACTCCATTTTTTTGAGCCATTTATCAACTGCAACAATCTGGACTTTAAGTCTCTGACCCGGTTTTATAGTTAAATTTTTACCAACCAGTATTTTTCTCGCAGAGTCATACCCAAGATATTCATCAATTACATCCACAGAAACAAAACCTTCTGTTAAGTATTCTTCTATTTCCACAAAAAAGCCGTGAGGAGTGACTTTTGTAACAAACCCCTCAAAAACCTCACCTACTTTTTCCTTCATATAACCGTATTTTTTAAAGTCTATTATATCAAATTCTGCTTTTTCTGCAATCTCCTCCCGCTTTGTCGAATGGATAGCTATTTTTTCAAGTTTCAAGACAAATTCCTGTGAAGTTTTGGGCTTACCATCGAGAACATTTTTAAGAATTCTATGAACCACAAGATCGGGATACCGTCTTATTGGCGATGTGAAATGTAAATATGAATTTGACGCAAGACCATAATGTCCCACATTGTTGGGTGAATACTTAGCTCTTTTCATTGACCTCAATAAGAGATAAGAAACGATTGTACCATGCCCCATCTCTTCCGCCTTTGTGATAATATTCTGTAAGAATTCACGGGTAATTTCAACATCTTCATCAAATTTTATATTTAAAATTCCTTCTACAACCCTCAAAAACTGTTTTAATTTATCTCTATCTGGAGTTTCATGTACCCTATATATGGTAGGGATCTCATTTTCTTCCAGAAATTCAGCAACAGTTTCATTGGCTTTAACCATAAATTCTTCGATTATTCTGTGGCTCCAGAGTCTCACCGAGGGGGCCACTGATAACACCTCTCCCGTGGGTTGAAGTTCTATTATAGGTTCAGGTAAATCAAAATCAAGACTACCCCGGGATTGCCTCTTTTTCCTTAATATCTTGGCAAGTTCAAGGGCTTGAAGAAGAAAAGGCCTTATCTTCTCGTAACTATTACCAATAAAGACGGATACCGTATTCTCCTCCAGAGGCTTATCCTCAATTATTCTCTGGGCATCTTCATAAGAAAGTCTCACCCGAGAGCGAATCCGGGATCGCATAAACCTTCTCCTAATTACATTTCCCTCTGAATCTATGTCCATAAAGACACTCATGGTAAATCTTTCCTGGCCCGGTATAAGAGAACACAAATCAGAGGATAATCTGTGAGGTAACATAGGAACCACGTAATTTATAAGGTAAACACTGGTTCCGCGTTTAAATGCTTCTTTATCAGTGGCTCCACCCTCTTTAACAAAAGAGGACACATCAGCTATGTGTACACCGAGATGGTAAAGTTGGCCTTTCTTCTCTATGGAAATTGCATCATCAAAGTCCTTTGCATCCCGTGGGTCTATGGTTATTATAAATTTATCTGTTAAATCACGGGCATCATCCAGGACCTCAACTTGCTGTACCTCTTTATTAACCCTTTTGGGAAATTCTTCTTTTAAATCGTATTTGGATAAAACTGCTCTTAAATCAATGGATGGGTCATCTTCATGCCCGAGAATATCCATAATCTTTGCCCTCCCCCCTATAACCTCGAAGGTGACTTTTAATCCTGATTTAACTTTTATTGATTTCTTTTTTATAATGGCGATGCGAGGAGGCAACGTAAGTTCGTCAGGCTCGATGTAATAACCTCTTCGCCCCCTCCTGATGCTTCCCACATATCTGTTTTTTGCCCTTTTAAGAATTCTTATTACTCTACCTTCGGGCTTCTTCCCCGGTGCTTCCCGGACAATCCTCACAAGCACAGTATCCCCATCCATGGCACCATGGGTTGCGTGAGGAGGAATAAATACATCCTCCTGCCCTTCTCGTATAAGAAATCCGAAGCCTGGAGGATATTTTTCAAAAACTCCTGTTTCCACATTTTCGTCAACCAGTACGTATCTTTCTTTCCCCACCTTCAGAAGTTCACCCCCCTCCTCCATCTTATATATCACTCCAAGGGCTTTCTTCCTCTCCCTCTTCCGGAATCCCGCCCTTTTGAGAATTTGATCCAGGGTCATTCCCCCTTTGCTTCTTTTTAAAATCTTCTTTACTCTTTGTTTTATTTCTTCCATGACTTAATTTTAATGCTTTATTGAAGTAAAATCGAGATAGGTGTATAATGTATGATAGAAAAGTCATAAAAGGAGGAAATGATGGAACTTTTTATACCTGGTTCAAAAAAGGAAAAAGAGAAGCTGGAGTATGAACTCGTTATTATAGGAGCTGGACCTGCTGGTCTAAGTGCAGGAATATACGCCACAAGATCCGGATTGAAGGGTATTGTTGTGGAGAAAAATGTGGTAGGAGGACTTGCAGCAGAGGCACCATTTATTGAAAACTACCCCGGCATAAAAGGAATCAAGGGCGAAGAACTGGCAAAAATGATGAAGGAACATGCCCAGGAATATCTTCCCGTGGAGGAGATGAATCCGGTACACGAGATTACAAAAGAGAATGATAAATTCATTATAAAAACAGAAAAGGCTGAGTATGTAAGCGATGCGATTATCTTTGCAACGGGTACAACCCACAAATACCTGGGCGTTCCTGGAGAAAAAGAATTCTATGGAAGAGGATTATCCTACTGTGTTACTTGTGATGGTTACTTCTTTAAAGATCAGGATGTAACCATAATAGGAGGAGGAAATTCAGGTGCAATTGCAAGTATTTTCATGAAAAACATTGCCCGAAATGTTACAATAATCGAATTCATGCCCAGATATATGTGCGAAAATGCCTATGTGAAAAAGATTAATGAACTCGGAATAAATTATATAATGAATGCACAGGTAACAGAAATATTCGGTGATGAGAAGGTAAAGGGGGTCAGGTATAAAGACAGAGCCACAGGAGAAGCAAAAGAGCTCCTGGCCAATGGTGTCTTTATTTATGTGGGGCTTAAGCCACAGAGTGAACTTGCCAAATCTCTCGGAGTTGACTTGAACGAAAGAGGATATATAAAAGTAGACAACACTATGAGAACAAATATTCCTCGGCTTTATGCTGCAGGTGATGTAACAGGAGGGGTAGCCCAAGTAGTAGTGGCTGCTTCTCAAGGTGCCATTGCAGCTCTCTCAGCCTATGAAGACCTTAAACTTAAAAGTTAGTATTGTTGAAAAAAACCTCCTTTTCTTTTATAATATAATAAAAAAATAAGAAGAAGAAAGAAATTAAAACTCCTCTCATTCAGGCATAAGAAAAAACACCCTATCTTAAATTTTCCCCTCCGACAATTCTTACAATATGACTTTGAAAATAAACTTGTTTTCTTTAGTACTTTTATTTCCGAAGGTATATATTTACCTATCCCCTAAATGCATGGGCTATTTGAGAAATTTGCGATTTCTTTAATTTATATAGAGAAATGTAATCTGCAATAAAGAAATATTATGGTATTTCTGCACTCTTGTGTAGAGATATTTTCAAAAGGGAGGTTGATTTATGAATGCTTTACAGAGGAAGGTGGCAATAGTAACGGGAGGAACGCGAGGGATAGGGTATGCTATTGTAAAAAGGTTAGTGGGAGATGGTTTTTTTGTTTATTTCACATATAACAGAAGTGAAGAATTGGCAAACAAAATAATGGAAGAATCAGGTGGAGATAACACAAAAGGTATAAAATGTCCTGTGGAAGATTTGCAGAAAGTTAAGCAGGTTGTGAGTGAGATAAAAGAAGAAAAAGGTCATATTGATTTGCTTGTAAATAACGCTGGTATAACAAAAGATAACTGGTTTGCATTAATGCCGATAGAAGATTTTAAAAAGGTGGTGGAAGTAAACCTTATAGGATATATAAACTTTGCACATGCTGTAATAAAAACAATGATTGCTCAGAAATCGGGTGTTATTATTAATATTTCTTCAATAGCTGGTATAATCGGTTCAGATGGCCAGACAAATTATTCAGCTGCAAAGGGGGGAATAATGGCCTTCACCAAATCTCTTGCCAAAGAAGTAGGGAAGTACAATATAAGAGTTGTTGCTGTAGCCCCAGGATTTATAGAAACAGAAATGTTTACTAAAATTCCTTTAAACCTTAGGAGGAAATATATTCAAAATGTTGCTTTACAGAGACCTGGAACGCCTGATGAAGTGGCTAATCTGGTTTCTTTTCTTGCTTCAGATAAGGCTTCATATATCACAGGTACTGTAATAAGAATTGATGGAGGTATGTAATGAAAAAGTTATCATTTACTTCAAAGGAAATTCAAAAGATGTTACCTCACAAATTTCCATTTCTTCTGCTTGACAAATGTTATGATATTGAGCCGGGAGTTAGAGGTATAGGAGTTAAAAATTTTACCATAAATGAGTGGTTTTTCCAGGGACATTTCCCAGCGAACCCTATTGTCCCTGGAGTTTTGATAATTGAGTCCCTGGCCCAGCTCACTGCTATTGTATATTTATCCAAGATTTTTGCACAGGATGAGATAGGTACCAATCAGAAAACTTTTTCAGAAGTGGATTTGGAAAAAGTTGCGGAAAAAGTGGGTTATTTGGTAAAAGTGGATGTAAAATTTGTCTCACCAGTTTCTCCTGGTGAGCAGATACTATTGCATGCAGAAATATTTAAGAAGGTAGGTTCTCTTTCTTATGTTAAAGTAATGGCAAAGGTTGGGAATAGACCAATTGCAGAAGGTAGGTTAATAGTATCTGAAAGGGAATAAGTTATAAAAGGGGGTAAATCTATGGGAATTGAGGAAGTAAAAAAATATATAGAAAAAAGGAAAAAGCTCTTACATGAAGTAAAAGAACTCATAATCGAGAGACTCGGTCTTGACCTCATACCCGAGGAAATTGATGATGACTCACCTCTGTTCGGAATGGGACTCGGCTTGGACTCTGTGGATGCCCTGGATCTTGTAGTGGGTGTTGAAGATAAGTTTGGTGTTCAAATAGGTGAAGGAGAATTGCTTGCATTCAGATCTGTTAATTCATTGGTAGATTATATTTTAAATAAAGAAGGAGGTAATGAAGATGGAACACAGGAATAAGGTTTACTGGGCTGCAAGAGAAAAAGCAATTATGTTTTATCCTAAATTTAGAATATATGAATTCCCTGAGGGGGAGGAAACCTTTCAGTGCTTATCAAATCTGGTTGCTGGAAGGGTGTTCTATTTAGAACCTAATAAAATGTTGCATTCTCTTATTCTTGATGAAGATGGTAAAATTGTTGACATTGTGTATGTAATGATGTTTGAAGATAAGTTCTGGTTGTTAACGTCTTATGATAATCCTAAGGTAAAATCGTACATAGAAAAAGTTATGTCCGGTGTAGAAATAACAGAATTGACAGATGAGTGGAAAATTGTAGGCATAGAGGGTCCATATTCGTGGAGAGTCGTGAAGAGTATAATTAGTTGGGATATTGTTGGTTTACCATATCTTCGCTTTCTAGAATCTCAAATAGGCGATAATGAAGTTGTTGTTACCAGATCTGGAATCACAGGTGAATATGGATATAGAATTTTTGTGAGAAAAGAAGCATTGGAACAGGCCTTACAAAAGATATCTGAATTTGAGGAATTTGATTTAGCGGAAGTAACTGAGGATATATATGATGAGATGTTCCACTTACTTTCAGCTGAGGTAAGATTCCCTACTTATGGGTATATGGTGGATAGTGGGGGTTCTCCTATAGCCTATGAATTGAGATGGATGATTGATTTTAGAAAAGAAAGCTATCTCGGGAAGGAAAAAATAGAAAAAATGAAATTTGAGTATGAAAAGAGGTTGGTTGGAATTGTTTGTGAAGAAAAGGATCTTTCCGAAGATGAGGTGAAAAATATTGTTCAGCATGGTAAAATTTATATAGAGGATCTACATGTTGGAGAGGTGAAGAAGTTTCTTTATTCTTTGAAACTCGGACGTTATATAGGTTTTGGATTGTTTAACAAAGAATGGGGATATGCCGGTATTTCTGAGTACTACATAAAAATTAATGACAGGAAAATAAATATGAAAACTGTATCAACACCTTTCTTTGTAACTGAAAGTAATAATGTAACTATAGAGTAATAATAAAAGATTAACACCTAACAAGAGAAATATGGGGGTGAATATGCATAATTTGGTGCATGTAACAGGTGTAGGTATTATTTCAGCAGCTGGAGTTAATCTCAATGAAGCTTGGGAAAGAATGAAAGAAGGGCAGACTTTTATTAATAGGATAAAGAGGTGGGATGTAACCGGTCTTTATACTCCCAATGCAGGAGAGATTTATCTCTCGGATGATGAAATATTGGGATTACTTTTAAATCCTCCTAGTTCACATCAAAAATTACCATGTGAAAGAGGGGAACTTCTCTTCCTTAAAGCACTGGAAGAGGCATTGTCTCGTGCTGAGCTTGATCCCGAAATACTTAAAGACAGGAAAGTAGGTATTTTTGTAGGTACTTCCCTTTCTGGGTTTACCCTGCTTGAAGAGGAGTACACCTCGTATCTCAAAAGTGGCTCAAAGTTGAAAATGAGGTCTATGCTGGTATTTCCTCTAAGTACAGTTGCTGATAGATTGGCCTATGAGTATGGAATTAAAGGGGTTCGGTATGTTTTTTCCACGGCCTGTTCTTCATCACTCCATTCTGTTTTTTGGGCGACAGAATTTTTGAGGACAGGGAAAATAGATATAGCTATCTGTGGGGGGACTGATCCTTTAAGCCTTATTTCGTTAGCAGGTTTTTCTTCTCTACGTTCACTTGCTCGGAATGCCTGTTCACCTTTCAGTGCTGAGGATCCCGGTCTGAGTATAGGAGAAGGAGCCGGAGTTTGTATATTGGAATCAGAAGATAGTATGAAGAGGAGAGGCTTTGATAGAAGCATATGTATAATAGGTGGATGCGGAGGTACAAGTGATGCCTATCATCCTACTGCTTCAGACCCAACTGGTAGAAGTATAGTAGAGTGTATTAAAAAAGCCACAGAACTACTTGAAATACATCCTGAAAGTAAAATATATATTACTGCTCATGGTACTGGTACTCCTCACAATGATATAGTGGAAACCAGGGCTATCAAACAAGCTTTTGCCAAGTATGACAATCTGAAGGTAAGTTCTTTGAAGTCGATGATTGGCCATACCCTTGGTGCTTCAGGTATTATAGAATTTGCATTTCTGGCAGATTCTATGAAGAAAGAGGAAATTTTACCTACTGCTAATTTCACCGAGCCAAGAAAGGGGTGTGACCTCGACTATGTACCCAATAAAGGGGAGAAATACAACGTAGAAATTGGGGTGAAGAATGCTTTTGCTTTTGGAGGAAATAATGTATCTGTTTCAGTTATAAAAGACAAGAATTTCCTCATCAAAGGTTTTTGTCAGACTCTGAATAATGAACCTATAGCAATTGTAGGGCTGGGACTTGTTACACCATGTGGAATAGGTGTTGAACCTTTCTTTAAAGCGATAGAAGAAGGAAAATCATTTATAAAAGACAAAGAACCAATATATGGTTTTATAAGAAATAATGCTAAGGCTACTAAAGCAGGAGAAGTTGACCATCACCTGATCAGGGAATTCTGTTCGAAACATTATATTAAAAATTTCAGAAAAATGGACAAAATATCCCGGTTAGCAATAGTAGCAGCTTTGTCAGCTATTAAGGATGCGGGAGTTAAAGTCACTTCGGCAAATGTTTTCAGGATAGGGCTTATTGGAGCCACCGGTACAGGTCCATTGGAGTCAATAGAAAAATTTTATACTGATATGATTCAGCAGGGAGTGGAAAAAGCCAGTGCAGAAGTTTTCTCCAATACAGTGGTAAATGCACATCTGGGTTATGTATCCATCGAGTTGAGAATTAAAGGCTATACCACAGTTATTGCTCAGGGTGGTTTATCAGATATTGCTGCCTTACAGCTGGCTGTTGAGTCATTAAGAAATGATATAGCTGATATAGTATTGGTAGGCGCGACTTCAGAGTATTCTACATCGTACCACAGGGCATTGGTAGATATAGGTCTACATTCTGATAATTTTAAGGTATATGATAAGAATAGTAACGGATACGTACCCGGTGAAGGCAGTGGGTTTATTGTTCTGGAAAAGCTGAATAAAGCAATCTCAGAAGGTAGAAAAATTTATGGAATAATCAGAGAAGTTCAGAGTTTCGGGGTACCTACATTCCCTGCAACTAACAGGTATACTGATAATCCTCTTATTAACTTATTCTCAAATGCAAATAAAGATTCAATGGCGCCAGAAGTAATTTATGCTACCGGCTCTGGAGTGAAGCAGAAGGATTATACCGAATTACAGGCTTTAGAGAGATTTTTCCCGGATGCACCTGTTACTACATTTACTGAATATACTGGAGTCATACCGGGATGTAGTGGTATAATTAACACTATACTGTGGTCGTATTCGAATGAGAAGAAAGTAGTATTCAACCTATTAAATACCACAAGTCCAATTTCTGAAAGCTTGGCTCTTAAGGAGCCTCTAAAGAGGGATATTAGTAAAGCTCTTGTGACAGAGATATCCGAAGGTGGAATGGCTGGATATATTTATCTTACAAAGGGGTAATATATGAACTGGATGAAAATAGAGATTTCCCCCAGGTTTTATGAAGTGGACAGTTACAACATTGTAAACAATATGTACTACCTCTCTTGGTTTGAAATGGGGAGGTTCTCAATTGCAGATAAAGCAGGATTGATAACTCCTCGGTTTATGGAAGAGAATCTTGCTTTCCTTGTTCTGGAGGCACACATTTATTACAAGAAACCTGTGACTTTCCTTGATAAAATAATTATTGAATCGGTTGTTTCTCCCCCCAAGGCTTCAAAATTAATTTTTCTGCATAGGATACGCATAAAGAAAGACAACAGTATCTCTGCAGAAGGAAAAACAATAGTTGTACTTACAAAGAAAAACAAGTTACTGATGAAAATGCCTGACTGGGTTGAACAAAGGATAATGGACTATATAAAAAATGTTCAAGGAGGTTTTAAAGAATGAAGAAGAAATTTCTTTTTCAATTCATTGTTCCTGTGGTAGCTATTACGTGTTTATACATAATTGGAGTACGTTTGATTATCAGCAAAGGGAATACAATAGAGAACAATTTGACTCCACTCAAACAGGTTGAGAGGATACTGTATAAAATATATGTAGGCAAATCAACATCTAAAGAATTTTCTTTATTGAAAAAGATTGTAAGAACCCATGAAGATGAAATATGTAATCTGGCATTAAAATTTGCACATTCTTATATTTCTAAAAATTTTAGTTCTTTTCTTACTTATTATAATTCCAAGCGAACTGAAGTGGATACACTACCTGATGCTCAATTAATGAAGGAAGTAGCTATTTTATTCAGTGGTAAGGATGGCAGTTACTCAGAATATAAGCCTCCTTTTGACCAGATTAAATTAAAAGTCAATCTTTATCTATACTATAAATTGGCAAAAGCTCTTACTCCTGATGTTGTAAAAAATAATGTGGAAATCTATTCTGTGCTTAAACGATTGGGGATATATTTCCATGATATGGATTATCTGGAACTGGCAGATGAAATATTCACTGTCCTTGAAAAGGCTGTGGCTGAGAAGGATGCTGAAGTTTGGAGTTGGCATGGAAGTGTACTTACAAAGTTTGCATTATATAAGTCGTCTCCTGTAGATAAAGTAGAATATGTGAAAAGAGGAGTTACACTTATTGATAAGGCGGTTATGATTGCACCCAATAATATGGTGGTGCGTTTGGTTAGAGTGTATAATTATACATCTCTACCCAAATTTTTTAAGAAGACACAAATAGCTTCAGAAGATGCTGATTTTTTAATTGATTGCTATTTTCATAATGTACTACTTGAGGTTATCAATGCACAGGGAGAAGTGGAGAAAGTGTACATATCCCAGGATATAATTCGAGAGATGCTTACATATCTTAAAAATAATAAAAATCTTTCCGAAGAGCAGAGAGTGAAATATTTGAATACGCTAGAAAAAGTTGATACAAACAGTGCAAGAGATTAAAGCAAGAAACAAGGAGCAGCGTTATGTGGCTAAGCATATTAATGCTTGGAATTACGTTAAGCCTGTTATTTTTCCTTCCTATAGAATTATTGTCTATCACGGGCTTATACCTATACGCCATTCTTTTACTGTGGAGAATATATAAAAAGCAAGTCATTTTGCTTGATATAATTGTTTTCTGTGTGTACCTTGCAGTAAGTGTAGGTTACTATATTTTGGGTTATAAAAATTTAATAATCTATATGGGTACAATATTCTATGCATCTTTGAGTATTTTTTGTATCTTAGGAGGAATCTTTAAAGTACCATTTACTGTAACCAATATCAAAAAGATGAGTAAAGAAGATCTCACTTATCATAGAGTACTTAGCGTAGTTATGGGTATTCTGTATATCCCTTCTCTGGTAACCTCTATAGTTTTGTTCCCCAAAGCCTCGTATATTTATTTGCCACTATTGTTATTATTAGCGGCAATTCCTTTAAGTATTTATTCGACTAAGGGTGTGATGTTTATAATAGACCTATATTGCGAGGGAAGAGAAAGAATGCTTAGTAGACCTCTGGTGGAAAGGTATTTTGGAAATTCCCAGGGATTTTACTGGATACGTTCTGAGTTTATAGGGAAAGAGGTTGTGACAGAAAGTGATGAGAGACTTTTCTTGGATACTTTGAAAAAAGGGTATATTAATGTATATGAAAAAAGTAAGTTGAAATCACATGGAGATTATAACAGAGATTATAACACGTTTTTTTCCAGAATTGTGGATGAATATAAGAAATGGAAAGATAGATCAAATTCCTTTGTCGTGATTGAGAGAACCTCGGGTAAGGGAGTAGGAACAATAAGATTGGTTGTTGACGACGAGAGATTGCCTTTAGAAGAGTATACGCCTTTTACCCTGGAAAATTATAGGAGGTTGGAAATCAGAGTTGCAGAAGCAGGAAGACTTAGTATTGTAGGGGTACCGGATGTAAAAAAGAGGACAGTTTTTACGATGCTGTACTCCATGCTTGCTACAAAGATTTTAGAGAGCGATATAGAACTTCTCTTTGCTGATGCTTTGAAAGCAGTTGTGCCAATATACAAAAAATCAGGTTTTGTGGTATTTCCAGAACCGTACCAGGATTTAGAATTCGAAACTGAAGCTTATATATGCTGTTTAAATCTTCCGGTGATATTGGCACAAAAAGGGTTATTCTATGATTCTCTTAAAAACCAGAGTGCTTGGGGTAAGCTGCTGATAAATCTATATAAATTGAAGATAAGGAGAAAACACCTTTTTGAGAAAAACAAAAATAAAATATGGAAAAACCCAGACTTTTTATCACTTTTAACTTATAAAAAGAACAAAAATGGAGGGTAAAGATGAAATACATCTTTGCTTTTGAGGGGCAAGGGGCTGTTAAGCCTTTGATGGGGAAAAAGGAATACGAAACCGACCCGGTTTTTAGAGAAAAACTATTAAACTTTGCGAAAATACTGGATATAAATATTAAAGATATTCTCTGGGGGAGCCGGCGGTTTGAGTTGAGAAAAAATATTTTCTATGCCCACGTTGCATTATTTGCAACCGGGTTGAGTTTGTTTTATACACTGATTGAAAGAGGAATTACTCCCTGTTTTATTGTTGGACACAGTTTGGGTGAAATAATAGGTATTATAGCTTCAGAAGCGATCTCGTTGGAAGAAGGAGCTCTTCTTGTGAAAAAGCGTGGAGAATTATTCGAAGAAGTAAAGAAATCTAATCCCAGTGATATGGTAGCCTTGATAGGAACATCGGAAAATATTAAGCAGTGTTTGCGTGAATTTGAAAAGCAAGGGATTGATTCTGTTTATTTGGCGAATTTTAACTCTCCAAAACAGTTGGTAATTTCAGTGTCTAAGTCTGAAATCTCAAACATATTGCCTTTGTGTACAAAACACAATGTTAGATATAAAGTACTCGAAATTGAAGTTGGTTGTCATTCTCCATTTGTGCAGCCTATGAATAAAGAGTTGAAGGAAGTAATTAAATCCTTAAATATACGTTCACCTAAGTGTCCGGTATACTCCACCAGTTTTAATGAACAACTTGTGGATCCTGAGCACATAAGAGAGAGGTTAATACAACATTTACTGAGCCCTGTTAAGTGGAGTGATAGCATAAGTGCGTTAATTAATTCTGGCTATCGCAAATTTATAGAGGTAGGATTTTCCAAAGTACTAAAAGGAATTATACTCGATATTGATAATCAGGTAGAAGTAGAATTAGCTCCTAATCTCCTCAAAAAGTAATGGAGGTTTAAGCATGTATAAAGTTCTTTTTGCAAATTTAGCAACTGAATCTACTGGCGAAGTTATATATTTATTAAATTCTCTAAAAAGACATAATGATGCTGAGGTAAAGCTCTATCTCCTTGTCCATGAAGACTTAAAGAATATAGCAGAAAGGTTTAATGGTGAAGTGATCTTACATCCATATAAGGAAGAAGAGCTTCTTGAAGAAATCAAAAAACTATCCCGGGATTTTCATTTTATTATCTTAAATGCTGTAAATGCAGCAATATTAGAATCCTGTATAAGATTAGCTTCCAAAATAAGTGAAACAATAGAATATTTATTAAAGAAGAAGGTAAAAGTGGGAGTAAATGATATACATGCGTCATGTGTGAGGACATTTGAGGAAAGAGAAAAATTGATTGAAGAGATTAAAGAAAAGGCAAAGAAATTGGTTCATCCACAAAAAAAACGTATGTATTACTTCGAGTCAATAGTCCCCAGAAGAGCAAGGGCAATGATACTGTTTATACCGCAAGAAGTTTATGTTTTTAGATCTGTGCCGCTTACATTTCCCAGAAATGTTCTTGAAGAGAAAAAAGAAAGAATTTTTTATTACGACGGTGATTTCATCAAGTTCGAGCGTAAAAAGGGCTTGTTGGATAAAATATTGATATCTCATTCTCGAGTTGCTTCGAGAATGTTATTCAGCTTGTATAAAGAAAAAGCTCTGTTATTATTGGAAAATCTTATTGGAAAAGTTATTCCTGCCATATATGAAAGCCTGAAGGAAAAAGAAACTAAAGAAATCATCTTAATGGACCCTAATGAGTGTTTCCAAAAAGAATCTTATAAAAATTTAAAAATTAAGAGGTATAAGTATGTGCCACCTGATGAGTTCAGAGACATCCTTTCGAGGGTCCTTTTCACTGTGAGTTTTGTCTCGCATACTACTATAGGGGTATATTCAATACTTAATGGAATTCCTTTTCTGTCCATCTATAGCTCACGCTTTTCAACAGATATACCTTGGATGGATAAAATTTTGTTTCCTCTATATCTGCCACCTTTTGAATCTTTAGGGCAAATAGAAGGCGATATTGCATGGCGTGGCATGTTTTCAAATAACCCCTATTTTGAGGCTATAGTATACGGCGATATAAGTGACGAGGAGAATCTACATAAAACTATAAAGGATATCCTGACAGGAGTACCCCAGAGACGCATTGATTCATATATAACCAAATTCAAAGCTTTAAATCTACCCTTATTCTCTGAGTTGATTTGTGATCTTGTGAGAGGAGGCTCCTCATGAGTATAACAATAAGATGTTTGCTTATAGCTATTATTATATTTGTTTTGTTCGATAAAAGGTGTCTTGCAAAAGAAGTTGTAGTTAATAAAATTAAGATACTTGGAGCGAACTACACCTGCGAGAGAATTATTCGAAATTTTCTACGAGAGTTTAATGAAGGAGATACTCTGGATGAGCAAAAATTGGAAAGATATATACAAAGAATAAAAGAAAGATTGCTGAGAACCACATGGTTCTATAATGTAGAAATTTTTCTGGTGCCTTCTCGGAAGTGCGAAAACTGTAGAAATGTAATTATAGAGTTGAATGAAGGATATCTTTATCGATTCTGGGGTGGAAAACTGTTTGCAGGTTTTGGAATAGAGAACCTTGCGAGAAAGGGTAAATACTTTGGGATAGAGTTGGGATGGAATAGGCAAATTGTGAGTTACTATGATAGATTTATAAATTTTTCAAATTTTTTTAATTTCTTGGAGCTAGGAAACAAAGATATAGAGTATGTAAGTGCACGTAACAATAGTTTCGAAATAGAAGTAGGCCAAAAAATTGGATTATATTCTTTTTATGGCTATCATTTACCGGAAGATATGGATATTGGTATAGTTATAGATGCTGGAGGTTTGTATACACAGGAGTATCAATCCCGGTGCAATTTTGCATTTATTGGTATTAAGGAAAAAATAGATAGACGAAATGATATCTTCAGCGCAACTAAAGGAGACTTTTTTTCTGTATCAGCCAGCTATGATGTTGTGAACAGTATAGGCAAAATAGAGGCTGATTTTAGGAAATACTACCCTGTGATTAAAAAAAATTTATCCTTGGCGTTCCGGAGTCATTTGGGATTGCAACAATCACCACCTGATATTCAATATTTTTATTATTCTCTTCGTGGAATTGATGGCGTGCGAAGTTCCGATGGAGATTTCATAATTAACAGGAATGTGGTGGATTTGCATGTGGAATTGCGCTGGAATATCGGTAGTTTTGCGATTTTGGGTATATTTACGGTAAGGGAGGAAGGTGTCCTATTTTTTGATACGGGCGGTATAGTCTTTGATCACCTTAAGACACTAAAAATTGAGAATACAGGTTATGCTTTTGGTGTTGGTTATAGGTTATATTTAGATAAACCAGTATACCTACCTTTAAGACTTGAAATTGGCTTGAATAAAAGAAGAGAATTTTCATGCTTTTTCAGTACTACGAAGCCTTTCTAAAACAGGAGGTGCAAAAATGAGACGGATATGCAGGTGGTTATTTCTTTGCTTGGTACCAATATATATATGGGGAAAATCTACAATAGAAAATTCTGCTGTTAAGAAATATGAGGAGATGTTGATTCCTTTTATCGGGCTGGATGATTTAAGTGAAATTAAATCTATTGCGGCTTCACTATCTAAAGAACTAGAAAAGAAAAGTAATGATCCTGTGAAGCTTCTCGAGCTTGCCATATTATATCATAATCTTTCGAATTATGGTTTTAGGAAAGGATATCGTGGATATGCAGAAAAAGCGTTCAATATTTTACGGGACTTATATAATAATCAAATTGACGAAGCTCTTATACCTTTTGTCCTTGTATATCTTGGCTCAAGTAGAGCACTAATGGGAAATGAATCATCAAATCCAGTCAAAAAGACTGTTTTTGTAAAAGAGGCTCTCAAATATTTAGACCGTGCAGCAAAACAATACTCTAATATTACTTACGTGGTACCTTTAATTCGAGGAAATGTCTGCATATCTTTACCTGATTTTTTCAATCGTGAAAAAACCGCTTGGAAAGATTTTCGGTATCTTGAGAAGAAATATAGTGAAGATGAGGGTTCAATCCCTGGTGGGGTTATGTGTAACGTGTTTTTCAACCTCGGGGCATTGTATAAGAAAGAGGGGAAGATTGAAAAAACTATAGAATACTGGAAGAAAGTTTATCAATTATGTCCTAACACTTCTTTGGGGGAAAAAGCCAAGTTTTTGATTGATATCTATACGGAGTAACAAGGGGGTGTATATGGAAATTGTTAAAACGGAAAATGTAAGAAAAGTATACAGACTTGGGAAGACCTATATAGAAGCATTAAAGAGAGTAAATCTCAGGATTGAGGAGGGTAAAATGATATGTATAATGGGTCCTTCAGGTAGTGGAAAATCCACATTGCTGCATATTATAGGAGCAATTGATTATCCCACAGAAGGTAAAGTTTTTGTTTACAATACTGACCTTTCAAATTTGGATGATTCCCAATTAGCTGAATTCAGAAATAAGGTGATAGGATTCATTTTCCAGGCCTTTAATCTTATCCCTGTACTTACTGCTTATGAGAATGTAGAATATCCATTGCTTTTACAGAGGATGACAAGGAGGGAGAGAAAAAGGAGAGTTGAAGAGATATTAGAATCTACAGGTATTAAACATCTTGCCAATCAGCGTCCCAATGAGCTCTCAGGTGGTGAGAGACAAAGAGTGGCTATTGCCAGGGCCCTTGTCACAAATCCCAAAATAGTAATCGCTGATGAACCAACAGCAAATTTAGATCATAAAACAGGTTCTATGATTCTTGAATTGATGAAAGATTTAAACACCAGGTATAAGACTACTTTTATTTTTTCAACACACGACCCGTTAGTATCAAAATATGCAGATGAGGTGATTCAGCTTATGGATGGAGAAATTGTCAACAATATACAGGAGGATAAAAATGATAATTTTTAAAATTTCCCTTCGTAGTGTGCTCAGAAATAAGAGAAGAACTCTTATTACTCTGCTCTCCATTATTATAGGTATTGTTTCTATCACGGTATACAGTGGTTTTATCACATATTCCATGTGGGGATTAAGAGAATCGACAATAAGAAATGGATTGGGTCATCTTCAAATATCAACAGATGAAAAATTCTTTTTGCTTGGGAGTTTTGATCCTTATAGTTTTCTTATTAAAGACTACAAAAGTGTAATGAGAAAGATTATGAGCATTCCCGAAGTTAAGACTGTTGTGCCTGAAATAACTTTTTCTGCTACCTTGGCTTGTAGGGAAAGATCTGCTATTGCGATGGTAAAAGCATTTCCCAGTAATATTTCTTCTGATGTTTTAAGCTTCAGGAATATTATTGAAGGCAGAGATATTATAGAAGACACTGCACGTGAAATAGTTCTAAGCAGAGGAGTAGCTGAAAAATTGGGTGTGAAGGTGGGAGATATTTTGACCATTATGGGAGTTACAAAAGGTGGTGGTCTTAATGCAATGGATGTAGAAGTGGTAGGAATATCTTCAAGTGGTTTAAGAGAGATAGATAACATGTATGCCTATATGGGATTAAAAGCTGCTAAAGACTTCCTGTTCGTTCAGGACGTTCCGCTGCTGGTTGTTCTACTTGAGAAAACGGAGTATACAGATAAGGTTTATAACTATCTGGTAAATGAAATGATCCCTGTTTCTAAAGAGAAACTTTTTGTAAAAAAGTGGAATGAGCTGGCAGACTATTATAATCAAGCTAAAGGGTTTTACGATACACTTCTTTCCGTTATAAGGTTAATAGTGATTCTTATTGTTATTTTCGCAATATTGAATACCATGGTGATGTCGGTATTTGAGAGGGTGAGGGAAATAGGAACAATGAGGGCTATGGGTACGAAGAAGAGCAAGATACTGCTCATGTTCATGCTGGAAGGAACTATTATTGGATTGATTGGAGGTGTAATAGGGGTACTAATTGGTTTTGGTTTATGCTATGTTATTAATATGTCGGGTGGTATTTATATTCCACCTCCACCCGGCATGAATGAAGGATACCGTGCATTATTTAGCCCGCCTCTGAGATCGATATGGGAAAATATTATACTCGCATTTGTGGTTTCTATAATAGGATCTATTTACCCTGCCTTAAGATCTACTAAATTTTCGATAGCTGAGGCATTAAGATATATCTAAATCTATGAAGTCAGAAAAGGAGGATGATTATGCAAAGAATTGGGCTTATTCTGTCAGCAATTATTATTATACAAGGAAATTTATACTCAGAGATAACGGGAGATTATATATTGAAAAAAATAGATGAAATTCGAAAAGTTGGTGATAGTTTTGCTTTTGAGATGGAGATTTCTTCTTTCAGTGATGAAAGTACACTGGTAGATAAATATACTATTCAGGGATATGTGAAAATAGATAAGGATCAAAACGTAAAGACTTTAGTGTATTTCACAGACCCGAAAATTATCAGAGGTAGAAAAATGCTTATGGAGGGAAATAATGTATGGATTCTTTTCCCAAGAACAAGAAATATAATTCGACTTTCTCCTTTGCAAGTTTTGTTGGGCGAGGTATCAAACTGTGATATTGCAAAGATAAGTTTTTCTGTAGATTATAATGCAGAGATTATTGGGGAAGAAGTGATTGATGGAAAAGAATTGTATAAACTATTACTCAAGGTTAAGGAGGGACGAGAGGGTTGTACATACTCTGAGATTATATTAATGGTGGAAAAAAAGACTTTTATCCCAGTGGCTGCAGAATTTTATACTGGGGCCGGGAAGCTGATAAAGAAAGTCTGGTATGATAAGGTTAAAGAAATCTATGGAAAATTAAGGCCCATGCGTATTACTCTTTACGATGGGATAAATCCCGAGAAATTTACGATAATGGAATATAAAAAAATAAAGAAGTTATCTATACCTGATTTTTATTTCAATAAAGAGTATCTTCCACGTTTTACTCCGCCTTCTTTAGATTAAATAAATGGAGGATATATTATGAAGATAGTAAAATATTTTGCTCTAATGTCTTTTCTATGGGTTTCAGAACTTTTAGGTTTTGAACTATATAATTCCAATTTGGTGGTGAGTGAAAATCAAACAGTTCCTCTTATGCCCGGTCAATCTACAATTTTTCAAACATGGGGGTATGAGCTTAATTTTGTATTTTCAGAAGAAAAGAGCTTTAATATAAGAAACAATTTGAAGGTGAGTTTGTTAGTAAAAGCTTTCTCCTCTGAGGAGACTTATAAAAACAAATTTCTTACTAAGTTCCTCGAACTTTATTTTTCCACAGAAATTTCCCGGGGATTTTTTATTGATGTTGGGAAATTTGTGGCAAAAAATGGGACAGGATATTTTAAATCACCGACTGACTTTTTCAACATGAGGTGGAATTTATCTAAATCACACCGGAGGTATTCTGAAGAGAATTTAAATGAAGGTATGGTTGCTATAAAAAAAGAAATTTTTCTCAATAATCTCTGGAATGTACAATTGTTGTTCTCTCCCAGAGTTTGTTGGGATACAGTTAAATACAAGATACTATCGTATATTTCTTCTCCTCAAGAAAAGTCTCAATTTTTTGTATCCTTTTCGGGTTTAAAATTCAAGAGTATTGATACCAAATTGCTTATGCTCTATAAGGAGCAATTATATTTTGGAATTAATTGGAATTTAACCAGGGGTAATAGTTTGGAGCTTCACGGTGATTTTTCTATCAGCGAGAGTATAAAAAATACAGTTGTTGACCTCATATCTAAAGGAGATACAGCCGAATTTTTAGTCCAGGGCAAAAGTGTAAAATGGCCAATTAAAGCACTAATTGGGTGTGTATATACCTTCTCGGATCAGAGTACATTCATAGTAGAATATTCTTATAACGGACGTGGAGTTGGAGGATCTGAATACGATAATATTATGAAGTATACACAACAACAATTTTGGCTTTTTCATTCAACAGATGCTTTCTCTGTTTTGGAGAGTTATGGAATAGCAGAGCTTGCATGTCATTATTTTTTTGAAAGATTTTATCATGAAATTAAAACTGAGAAGATATACATGGAATTTATGAATCTAACCAATCTCCAGGACCTAAGTGGTATTTTCTTTAGCCGTTTTGGTAAAAGAACCAACACCAGCGATTTAAGTGTAGGTTTACAGATGTTCTACGGAGGTAAAGACTCAGAGTATGGGATATTACCAACAAATTGGAAAATGACAGTAGAGGCGGAATTTATAATTTTTTAATTTATTTCTGAGAATTGTCAGATAATATATGTTAAAAGTGGGTATAGATATAATCGGATTTGCCCGTGTAGAGAGACTGTTAAAAAATAATGAGGAAGGAGTTCTTAAAAGGGTTTTGACTCCAAAAGAAAAAGAGTCTCTTGTAGCCAACTCGTTTAAACAGAAGACGATCTATCTTGCTCAAAAAATTGCTTCTAAGGAGGCTTTTTTTAAAGCGATAGGTACAGGAATAATATCTTTCAAAGAAGTAGAAATTTTGAGGAACCTTCAGGGCAAATATATCATAAATGTTTATGGTAAAAGCCGCGAGGTTTTTGAGTCATTAAATTGCAAAGCTTGTGATGTGTCTATATCCTGTGATAGAAATATTGCAATAGCAATATGTATTATAGAGCTATGATCAGCTTGTTATCTAAAAGTCTCATAAATTTCCCTGCATTCGGAAGACTCAATTACATAGGGGCTCCACCACTGACAGACAATGGTTGTCACTTCTTTCGGTTTAGAATAATGTCCTCAAATTTGTTTGACCCCTATCCACCCCCTTTTTTATATATCTAAATTTTCTCGAACTGTATAACAAATTTTTAGATACTTCACACTAAGAGATATTGGTAATCTCTCTGGAGTTTTTTAAGGATTTTTCTCACGGTTTCTCTTTTGTTGCTATCTTTGAACGGATATCTGCATGTGATAAAAGGAGTGTTGGTCTTTTTAGCGTTTTTTTCTATCTTTTTAGCTTCCAGTAGGATAAGTGGTCCCACAATGTAATACTTACCCTGAACAACTCTTGTTTCGGTAAAAATGTACTTATTTCCCTGTCCCAAAAATATTCAAGAGCAATGTCTCGATAAAGTCATCGAGATTGTGTCCAAGTGCTATCTTCCTTGCTCCTATCTTCTGTGCTTCGGTTAGAAGTCTTTGCCTGCTTTCTCTCGTACAGATAAAGCAGGGACTCATTGGTTTTGTTCGGTGTTCTATTATTTCTTTAGTTGAATTGTCCTCCATAACAGTGAATTCAATTTTTCTTTCTTTTAAAAATTCTTTGATTTTTTGCTTTTCTTCTTCTATAAGTGAACCTAACCCATTATCTACATACACAGCATAAAGTTTGAGGCTCTTCCCAAAATTTATGTTATAAGCTGCTAAAATATCCGCCATACAAAGGCTATCCTTACCTCCAGAAATGCCGAGTATTATTTTCCACCTTCCCTGAATAAATTGAAAATTCTGTCAACTTTCCTGACTTTGTTAAGAAGTCTGTCTCTTAATTTGTGTAAAGAAACCATGGGTTTATTTTAAAACTACCTCCGAGAATATAAAAATACTAATTGCCTCATGAGAAAATCTATATTTCATATTTTACTCCCTTAACCGGAGTTGCTAAGGAATAAGTTTGTTTTGTAAAGTAACAATTTTCCTTCAGAGCTCTGCGGGATTAAGTTGCTGGTATCTTTGCTTCAAAAGCTGCTTCGCCTCCTGCGGCAGGTCGCTTTTTCAATAAGAATTTGGCTCTTTTCCTTCGTGGAGGATGCCCTTCTGTAACGCTTAGCATATACAAGAGTAACCTTTTCTTGACTCATCAAATCCATCTTACCCTCCTTTTATCTTGCTTCAGACAAAGGAGGGTAATGCATTTCGTGTAGATTTTTAAATGAGGCAACGATACCCATTTCGTATAGATTTTTAATGAGGCAATTCGAACACTTGATTTTTTCTTACCCCCCCCTTTTTAAAATACGCACCGGAAAAGGAGGGAGTGTAATGGGTGTTCTTCTCCTATCCTTTTTACTCTTTGCACAAATTCAGATTTCGCTTAACCTGTTGAATGCAAACGACTCCACACCCATAACCAATGTCTTGATAAAACCTTTCAAAAATCCCGGTATCTATCCAGATTCTATTAAATTGCTGGAAATTAAACCGGGAGAAAGCAAACAAGCCGTGTTCCATTTCAAGCCCTTTAAATCAGGTTCCTCTCAAACAGTACTCTTTGAAATATTTTCTAATGGGGAGTTAATTGCAACAAAGGAAGTAACCATCCCTCCGGGTGAGACGTTATGGGGAGTGGAGATAACGCCAACAATTGGAAGAAATTTTAAACTCATCT
>Ga0190352_1000097_pt1 | contig 23333 bp, 18 predicted proteins | sample 4872131011_MG_FD_161682 | JGI IMG/M metagenome (GOLD analysis project Ga0190352, IMG submission 161682) | Hydrothermal vent microbial mat bacterial communities from Southern Trench, Guaymas Basin, Mexico - 4872-13-10-11_MG | ecosystem: Environmental > Aquatic > Marine > Hydrothermal vents >...
TAGTGCTCACAGACATTTATACCCAGTGGACTGAACTTGTGCCAGTTAGAAACAGGGCTCAAGTCTGGACTTTTCAGGCTCTTCAGCAAGCAATCAAGAGATTCCCCTTCCCAATAAAAGGCATAGATTCAGACAACGACTCCGCCTTCATAAATCATCATCTTCTTCGCTGGTGCAGAGATAATGGGATAATTTTTACCCGCTCCCGTCCCTATTGGAAGAACGACAACTGCCATGTGGAGCAGAAGAACTGGTCTGTGGGAAGAAGATACCTGGGATATTTTCGTTATGATACCCAGCAAGCACTGCAGACAATGGCAGAGTTAGAGGCTTTATTGGGGCTTTATGTTAACTATTTCCAGCCCTCTTTGAAATTGAAGCAGAAAATAAGGAATGGTGCAAAGGTGAAAAAGGTATATGAGCCCCCTAAGACGCCTTACGAAAGGGTGCTGGAAAGCGACCTGCCGCAGGATGCGAAGCAGCTTTTGAAGCAAAGATACCAGCAACTTAATCCGGCAGAGCTCTCAAGGAAAATTGTTGCTTTACAGAATAAACTTTATTCTTTAGCAACTCCGGTTAAGGGGGTAAAATATGAAATATAGATTTTCTCGTGAGGCAATGAATGCTATTTCATATAGATTTTCTCGTGAGACAATTAGGCAACCGCTATTCCTCAAAAATAATCTTACCGAATGGGGTATTGTTTCCTCATAAAGTGTGGAATAAAAAGAAGGGGAGCTCCGGAGACTTTATAATCAATAACTTCAACAAACAGGAGGAGCTCCCCATGCACGCTGTTATACCATATTATAATCTTAATGCAGAACAAAAGAAAGGTATAATCTCTGCTAACCAAAAACTGTATAAAAAAGCCTCCAAAAAAGAAAAGACACTTATACTCAAGGATCTACAAGCCGTCACAGGGTACTCAAGAAAATACATCATATACCTCCTGAACTTGCACAATAAAACCATAACACGGAAAGGTAACATCATCCTGAAAGCAGACATCACAAAAACCGCCGCCTCAAAAAGAGGAAGAAAAAGAATTTATACCAAAGACATAGCACGGATACTCTTCAGACTCTGGAAAATATCAGGTGGTATAAGTTCAAAACACCTTAAAGCTTTTATTGTAGAAAACTATGATGTATTGTGGAATTATCCTGAGCTTAAGGATGTCCCTGAAGAAAAAAGGGAGCTTATAAAACAAATTTCTCATGCAACCATTGATAGATTGCTTAAGCCTTACAGAGACAGGTATAATGAGGGATGTATACCATTTCCGATAAGGAAGAGGAAGAGAAAATCTGCACATCTTGTAAAGGGTCAAATAGATATTCAACTATGGAAGGAGAAGCAGTCTGAGGAGCCTGGTTATATTGAGGTTGATCTTGTGGAGCACAATGGAGGGAACAGTAAGGGTGAGTTTATTTATACTCTTTGTGGGGTGGATGTGAAGACTTATTGGGTCTTTTTGAGGCCTTTGAAGAATAAGGCAAGGGTGTGGACTATTGAGGCTTTAGATGACATTATAAATAGTTCACCTTTTACTGTTTACCATATTCATAGTGACAATGGGAGTGAATTTGTCAATATTCATTTGCTTGAGTATTGCAGGGAGAGAGGGATAAGGTTTACGCGTAGCAGGGAACATGTGAGCAACGACAATCCTCATGTGGAGAATAGAAACATGGTTGTTGTCAGGAGATATGTGGGATATGCTCGTTATGACACAGAGAAAGAGTTAAAAGTTCTCAAAGAGTTATACTATTACATTGAATTGAGGCACAATTTCTTTATTCCCACAATGAGATTAATAACAAAGGAAAAAGTAGGTAAAAAATACAAGAGGGTTTATGAAACTAAAACACCTTACCAGAGAGTAATAGAAGATCCTTCTGTTCCAGAGTTGATAAAAGAGGCACTCATGGAATTCAAGAAGAAACTTGATATTGTAAAAATCAATAAAACCATAGTAAAATTGTATAACCAACTCGAAAAGACCCACAGAAAAAAGGAGGTTAACCCATAATGAAAAAATTAACTATTTCGGTTAGAAATAATTTTGAGGAAGAGGGGTGATCGCTATTCCTCAATAAATAAAACTATTTGCACTAAAAAAGAAAGTTCCATTTACTACGTTTTCATCTATGCCGAATTCTTTTAAAAACAAAAATTAAAAACTATTTCCCTTATCTCAACTTTATTACCTTAAATACCTTACTCTTTGCCTTACTCTCAAGCTCTACCTTCACAAGATATACCCCTCCCCTCAACTCACTAACATCCATTACCACCTCGCCGCCCTTGGTTAATAGCCTTTCTCTCTTTACTATCTTTCCATTCACATCATAAAATATCACATTAATAATTGCGGAACACTTTATGAACAGCTTTAGCGCCTTGCCCTCAATAAGTGAAGATTTAAACTCTACTATATTCTCTATATCTTCCTCCGCTCTACCTCCGTAAAACTCATAAATTTGGAGTCCATTATCCCGATTTGCAATATATGCGTAATTACCAATGACATAAATACCCCCAGGATACTCTGGGGTATAATAATATCCGATTTCAGCAGGCGATGTGGGGTTACTCACATCTATAACACGTAACCCCTTTTCACAATCCCCAATATATGCGTAATTTTTTATTACATATACCTCCTTCGCATAATAGGGTGTAGGACAATATCCGACCGCAACAGGCAGTGGAGGGTCCCTAATATCTATAATCCATAACCCGTTTTCATTACACGCGATATATGCGTAATTACCCACCACATAAACATCCTCAGCATCCCGGGGTGTAGAACAATGTCCAATTTCAGTAGGCGATGTAGGGTCACTCACATCTATAATGCGTAAACCGTTTTCATTACATGCGATATATGCATAATTACCCACCACATAAACATCCTCAGCATCCCGGGGTGTAGAACAATGTCCAATTTCAGTAGGCGATGTAGGGTCACTCACATCTATAATCCGTAATTCGTTTTCATTACATACAACATATGCATAATTACCGACTACATGCACACCCCGAGTAGCCCCTGGAGTGTTATAATCTCCAATTTCAACAGGGGATGCAGGATTACTCACATCTATGATCCGTAATCCGCCCTGACCATCCGCAATATATGCATAGTTCCCTGCAATATAAACATCCATAGAATGTCCTGGTGTCTTATAATATCCCACCTCAATAGGCAATGTAGGATTACTTACATCTATAACTCGTAATCCACCCTGACCATCCGCAATATATGCGTAATTATTGACTACACAAATACCATGAGCCTGCCCTGGTGTATTATAATAGCCAACTTCTTGAGGTGTTGTAGGATTACTTACATCTATAACTCGTAATCCACCATCCCGATCCGCAACATAAGCACAATTACTCACCACACAAATACCATAAGCCAGCCCTGGTGTATCATAATAGCCAACTTCTTGAGGTGCAGCAGGATTACTCACATCTATAACTCGAAATCCGTAAACACCATCTGCAATATATGCATAATCGCCAACCACATAAATGTCATAAGCCCAACCCAGTGGTTCATAATATCCTACCTCTTTAGGTGATGTAGGATCACTCACATCTACAACCCGTAAACCACACCAATCCACGAGATATGCATAATTACCGACTACGTAAACACTCTGAGCAGCCCCTGGTGTATCATAATGTCCAACTTCAGTAGGCGATGTAGGGTCACTCACATCTATAACTCGTAAACTGTCATGATCCGCAACGAACGCATAATTAGCAACTACATAAACATTGTAAGCCCAGCCTGGTGTATCATAATGTCCAATTTCAGTAGGCGATGTAGGGTCACTCACATCTATAATGCGTAAACCATACTCAACAGCTCCAATGTATGCATAATTTCCTATTACATATACACCCCAAGCAAACCTTGGTATATCGCAACTGCCTAACTTAATAGGAGTTTTCACATTACTCACATCCCACACTTCCAATCCGCCAGGGCCATCTGCTACATATAGAAACTGCCTGGTAACATCATAATATAAATCGTTTACAGATCCTCTTGTGTGAATTCTCTCCGATACCTTCACAGGGCAATGAGGGTCAGAAACATCCAGAATATATACACCCCCACCAGAACCAAGAAAAACATAATCTCTCACACTATCCACTGCAACAGTCCAAGAAGGTCCAAAAGGCCAGCCCCCAACATATCTCACATTCAATGAATCATAAATAGACTTTTCTCCTGCTTTGTCATATATGACTAAATTCTTTTTACTTACAATTGAGTTAACGCTTGTTATCACCATTAACAATATAACCACAACACTACTCATTCACCATCTCCTTCTGTTTCGCTATTTTATTTTCTCAACCAAATTTTGTCAAGGTATTGATGTTTAAAAAACAATTTTGAGGAAAAGGAAGTTGAAGGCTAAAAAGAACATAATTATTACTTCACATGTAGATTACTTTAGGCTATAATTATTACAGGAGGTTGAAATGAAAAAAATGTGGATTATGTTCATAATTTTCTTGATTTCATGTGAGAGTAAAGAGAAACTGACAGGACTTGTAGATTACGCCACTGAACCTGTGATAGAGGACATACTTCTTGCAAAAAGAATACATGATGGGATGCCCCAGGGAATAACTGATTATTTCTATCGCGGTGATACTGTCAATCTCTGGGTCCTTTGGGAAGAATCCAGAGATACGCATCAAATTACCTCTCTATGGATTGACCCATCTGGTAATCCTGAGGATTCTCTTACATTGTGTATTGCTGCAGGTAAACATCTCGTTACCATTTTCTCAAAGCCCATGGCCATGTATTCAGATACAGGGGAATGGGAAATTGCGGTATTTTCAGATGGAGATTTTAAGGCCAGTATGATTTTTTATCTGGATGAGTAAGGAAAGGATATTTTGCCCATTATAACCGGGTGTTTTGCACCAGTTACTTGCGGAAGGTTATTGGGTTTCTTGTTCCAGGCAAGGTATCCGAGGATCGCAAAGGCCATAGATTCCCTGGCTTTGGAATTTAACCCTTTTTCTTCAAAAGTATAAACAGGTATCTCCTTAAGTTCTGCCTTAATCCATTCAATTAAACTTCTGTTATACGCTCCTCCTCCTGCAACAAGAATTTTATCCAAGCCCAGGGGAATCACATATCTCTTATATGCCATTGCAATGGATTTTGCAGTGAAAAATGTCACAGAGGCAAGGAGATCCTTCCCAGGGACCCTATTTATATATTCCCTCAAGAGCTCTATATTAAACTCCTCAGGACCAGTAGATTTTGGAGGATTAAGATTAAAGTAAGGGTGTTCTAGAAGCTTATTCACTATTTCCATATGGATCTTTCCTTCCCTTGCTATTTTCCCCTCTGAATCGTATTCCATATTGAACAATTCTCTCGTGAGCTGGTTTATTAGAATATTGCCGGGTCCTGTGTCAAAGGCAATAACATCCTCAGGATTTGCACCCTTGGGTATGTATGTAAGATTGGAAATTCCTCCTATATTATGAATGGCAACAGATATTTCTTCTTCTCTGAACATTATAAAATCGGCCATAGGAACAAGGGGAGCACCGTCTCCACCTGCCGCAACATCTTGAACTCTGAAATCAGAAATAACTGGAATTCCTGTCTCCTCCACTATGCAGGCAGCTTCTCCTATTTGAAAAGTGGATTTTGTTTTTTCCCCTTTATCTTGGTCAGGACGAGGAATATGATAGATTGTTTGGCCATGGGATGCAATGAGATGTGGTGTAATTCCAGACTTTACTATGGCTTCCTTCGCAACCTCGCCGAAAAAATGGCCGATTTCAAAATTTACCTGGGTGATAAGATCCACCGTTCCCTTTTCCCTATCCATGCATTTTCTTATCCTCTTCCTGAGATCTTCTGTATATTCCTTGGAATAGAAAAAGAGAAGCTTGGGCCTCCCTTCCTCAATTTCTACTATTGAAACATCGCATCCATCACATGATGTTCCTGACATCAACCCCATTACCATCATCTTTTCTGATCTCCAAAAAAAGGATTATCAATGTTATTATAAGGTAATAAATGGGTATTAAGAAAGTTTTAGGGCGAAACTCAATGGAAGCAAATGAAAGAGAAGAAATCTTGCCAGCAAGTTTTGCGATTATCTGCCCCAAAATATGGGCACAAGCAGAAAATCTGGAACTGAGTAAGTATAGTTTTAAAAAGGAGAAAAGGAGGGCAAGTAAAGTTTCAGAAAGGAATATAAAAACAAGAGGAAGGAAGACAAGATTTGTAAACGGAGAAAGAAGGCTGATGTTTCCAAAGAATAAGGATGAGATAGGGATTGTGAGAATCTGAGCAAAAAGACTGGCAAGAAGCGGATATAATGTATATCTTGCAACAATTGTTTTTATTTTTATCTTTGGCAAAAAATATAAAATCCCGAGGGTTGCAAGATAGGAGAGAAGAAAACCTGGGCTTGTGACCCACTCGGGTTTGAATAAAGAAGATATAAGCAAAGCAATTCCAAGAGCATTAAATGGACTTATCCTTCTCATCAGATAATAGGGAAGGGTTATCCCTATGGTGAATATAAATGCTCTGGCAATAGGGGCTTGAAATCCTACGATATAAGTGTAAAAAAAGAGAGTGGATATTATGAGTATATATTTCCACACGGAATTTATGGGAAAGAAAGAAAGTATAATAGAGATAATAATAAAAATCATCCCTGCATGCAGACCTGAAATTGCAAGGAGATGTGCAATTCCCGAATTTCTAAAGGAGTTTTTGATACGCTCAGGAAGCATATCCCTGTCACCCAGTATGAGGCTCCTGGCCAGAAAGTAAGTGTCATTCATACCCAATTCTTCAAGAAGCTTTCGATTTATTTTATTATGTAATTTCTCAAAGAAATTTTTACTAGAGTTAACCGGAGATATATTTGAAGCCTTAATAAACAACATTCTGCTCCAGACTCTTACCCGCCCTTTTATTCTTACTCTTTCTCCGTATTCGCCTCCCTGTGCGCCTCTGATTATGAAGGGGATCGGTAGCTTATCGAGATAGAATTTATTGCTATTTTTAATTCTAAATATCCCCTGAATATATTTTCCGTTTATTTCAGTTCTGAAGAGATTTAATTTCAGGTTCTTTGCCCCCCGTAGATAACCCACAATCAAAAAACCCAACAGGATGAAGAATTCACATCTTTTCAGAAATACAACAAAAGGGATTAAAAGGAACAGAGTGAGTGTGATGTAAAGAGAGTCAAGTATTCTTAACGAGATACCCAGAGCGAACAAAAAACCTGCAAAGAAAAGAGGTTCCTTGTATAACCTCAACTCTTTTTGCTTTTTCTGCTGGCCTTGTCAGTAGTTATGTATATATGATTCCCCAAGTAGAGCAGTGCATTCACGCGCTCTGTATTCAAAGTGGAATCCTTTAGGAAGGCTTTTTCTTCTATATAAGTTTTCATGACTTTGCCAATGAAAAGGGTGTGGTCTCCTGTTTTCAAATGATCAACGAGTTCGCATTCTAATGTGAGATATGCATCTTCAAGAATAGGAGCTTCACAACATTCTCCGATGAAATATTTCAAATTGAATTCGCTGAATTTGTCCACATCACGCCCGGAAACACTCCCCAGCTTATCTACTAAGTCCATGTATTCATAACTTAGGAAATTGATGCTAAAGGCCTGAGCTTCTAAGATTAATTTAAAGGAAAATCTCTTCGGAGATATGGAAACGGCATAAAGGGGTGGAGCGAAGGACAGTGCAGTATGCCAAACAACAGGAATTAGATTCTTTTTTTTGCCTGTATTAATGCCCACGACTGCTACTAATAAAGGATAGTAATAATATGTTTTCGGAAGGCCATTTATTGCTGTTTTTCCCATATTATTTCTCTATTTTTATGAATTTCTCTGTTCTTGTCTTTGAATCTACCTTAACTTTTAAGAAGTATACGCCTTGAGGAAGGTTCCTTAATTTAATATACGCTGTTTTCTTTCCTGCTTCGATTTTTCCAAGCTGTATTTTTCTTCCCTGGATGTTATAGACAGTGTATTTTGCTGGGACTCTGAGCTTTTCGGAGAAGTTGATTCGCATAACGTTAGATTTTATGACATTTGAGATGTAGAAAAGTTTATTTCTGGAATTTAATTTATTTTCTGTAATCGAGGTTATTTCAGGTGGGTCAGTTGTAAATTTTATAATATGACCCGCAGCGAGGGGCGAGGAAGCTGTGGAGTCATATGTTTGATTATATACATACTGTAGACCTGCGGAATGGTCTGGCTTTTCTATGCCCACAGTGCAGCTTGAAGGATCAGATACTGTCTGATATTGAAAAATTATTTCACCATCTCCAGTTATAGTTGGATAGATCATTGGATCTCTCAATATGATTTCAAAGCTTTCAGGCACCGACAAACCCCAATGATATACGTTTTTCCATTCTATAACAAAAGCATCACCTGTATCATCGTAGTATATATAAATATCGCCATTTATCCCGGGTGATAGGTTATCAAAGAAAGGAGCAATCAATGCAGGAGGGTTGGAAGAGGAGGGGATTGGGTTGTTATAATAATCTGTTTGTGAAGTAGGCCCCATTGCGATCCATCCATTTGTACATATGGTAACCTGGTCGTAATCTGTTCCATAAAATTTGAATGTGAAAGGTAAAGAAATCGTGAGTGCTCTATCCTCTTCAGTGGAAATACTAAGATTTTCACCTAAATTTTCTATTTCAAACCAGCTGTAAGGTTCCCACTCTGTATAAAGAGAATCTTTATTATCATAGGCGTAATAACCATAAAGGTCAGGTCCTTGAGGAATGTCAGGTCCCCTCTCACCTATTTGTAAGTGTATAGAATCTGTGCTGGAATAACCAGTTGCAACAAGAGAGAAGAATATGTTGGTTTTATATCCCCTGGGTGAACCTGGATCTGCCTGTATGCTGAAGGAATCAGTATATGTAGTACATCCAGATAATTGGGTTAATGTAAACGTGGTATCAGCAATATTTAAATAAGAGTCATTCACATAAGGGTGTACAGATACATCGTAAGCAGTTGTCTGTCCAAGATTTTTCAAAGTAAAAAGCATAAAACCAGATTCCCCTGGATCCAGTTTCCCATCGTTGTCTCCTTGAGTGTCATGTATCTCATAAGAGCTAATGGTGAGAAATACCTCATTTGGTGCATAGTATTCCACTGCATCCAGCTCAAAACCACAATTGGGCAGCGTGTTATCTCCATCTCCATCATCAACTATTTTGATATATCTGAAGGAACCGGCGAGATTGAAAGTGTGTGTACCATTTGCACTCCCCACAAGCTGCCATCCTGTTCTCCAGTTATTGGAAGCGTATACAGTATATCCTTCTCCCGTATTTCCGTCATCCCCTTCATATATTGTTAAAAGAACTTCTGCAGGAGAATCCTCACCCATGTCAAGCACAATCCATCCTCCTACCCCCAAATATACAAACTTTCCATCCGGTGCTCCCAGCATATAGTGCGTCATAAAAGTATCTGTGGTGATTCTTGGGTAATTGCTGGCATTTATAATCACGGAAACAGGTTTGAAAGCATATTTATGTGTCTCAGTGGATGGCGAAAGATAAACATTGAACCATGTTAATGTATCAGGATTAACTACGATATCATTTATTGTTTTTGTGAGATAGCCGTTTGCTTCCACTTTAATGGAGTATGTCCCCGGTAAAAGGACACGCATAAAATCTCCACTTATTCTATCTGTCCAGATCGGCCAGTCCACAGGATATATTGTGATACGAGCTTCCCTTATGGTGTCCCCTGTAGTCGAATCTATAACAAACCCGGCAATCCCCTGTCCCGATTTTTTTATAAGATCAATAATTGCATATTTATTTTCCAGCCAAATGGTGTCAATTTGTGATGCTGGGGGAATAAATTTCTCACCCAGCTCGATGGTCCAGTCTATGTCACCGTCGATACCGTAAGAATAATCATTGAGGTCCCCTCTGGTTTGATACCATTCGTAGCCTTCCGTAACCCAGTACCCATTGAAACTTGCATAATCTTCAGAATACTGATGTACAAGATCATTGTATCTGTCATCAGCTGCTCTTATTGGTGTGTAGTTCCAGATATAGTTAACCACTTCCCCGTAACTGTGAAAGCTCAGTGATAAAAGGAAGTTGTGCTTTTGAGAAAATTCGTACATGGCTTGGGTTTCCAGCTGACCATAGGGCTCTGTATCTCCACCCTCTCCGTTCCACATGTATCCGTAATTTCTGTTGAGATCAATACCGTGTGCATTATACCTTGTTTGATCTACATGCCCATCTGGATTAAATATTGGCATTATATAGATTTCTCTATTGTTTACGAGATAAGTGGCTGTATCGTTAACTCCATAATTATCAAGTAGCCACTTCGTTAAAAGGATGGGTATCTCTGTAGATATCCATTCATTACCATGGTGAGTGCCCACTATTCTGACCTCTGGCTCCGGTTCCTGTTTGTCTGGGTTATCGGAAATTTTCATCACAAGGATAGGTCTTCCTTCAACACTGAAACCGATGGTATCCAGTCTTGCTATATCCGGATGCGCTTGAGCCAGTGAGTCATATAAATCCACAAATTCGGAGAAGGTATGGTATTCTGACTTAGCACTGTAATAAAGTCTTTTCTTTTCATCCAGATCCTCAATAATTTTTACACTATAACCGCTTTTTATTAGCTTCTCTATTTCCGTATTTTCAGTCAGAAGTATCACATAACCATCCTGTGTTACATTTTCGATATGGGCATGGGGAAATTGGGTTCTTATTCTGTACCACTCCTGCTTTTTTATGTTGGTTTCAATGAGTTTTTCTGCTTTTAGGGGGGGGAAACTGACCAATACGAATAATAAGGAAGAGATAAATAAAATTAAACTTTTCATAAAAGCACTCCTTTTGAGAATTATTATAAATTTTTTAAGCCAGGAATTCAATGAAAAAAGGGGCAGAGCAAATCTGCCCCCTTCCCATATTTTATGTTGAATACATTCTATTTCACCTTCATTATCTTCCTTTTCTTTCATCTGAGGGAAGATCGAAAAGAAAAATACGCTATTAAAATTTAGTCATGCAGATACAAAACATTGAATCGTTCGTCCCCCGAATATATTTACCTTTTTCAAAAAATATTTTAATAGTATTTTACAAATAAGTCAAGTGAGATAAAAAATATAAATATTTTTATGATACTTACTACATAGAAAATATTCCAAGCTATATATTTTAAAGTAATTTATTCTTTTTTTCACAAAAGTTGTTCCACTCATTGCAATGCATTAAACCTAAAGGCATGAGATATTTCACTTCAATTATAGAATCGTTCAGTGATAGGAGGAGGGAGAAATTAGGGGATATCAATTATCGGCTGCGTTCTACAGGACAGTGGAGATTCGGGTTCAGGAGGGTGGATGAGGACATCCTTTGGTCAAAAAGTCGAGATCTTAAAGATATTATCCTTGGGGTAAAAGAACTGTTTAATCAACTAATCAGTGAGGTCGACCTTAGCAATAGGTTGTGCGTAATATGTGACGGGGAAGGTGTTGTTCTGGATAAAGAAGGAAATGCCCTGGAAGAAGTTAGAATAGGCACCATGCTCGGTGAAGAATTTGTAGGAGTATCTGGCATCTCAGCTTCCATTCTCTTGCGGGAGCCTTTTTTTGTACAGGGCGTGGAGCACCATTTTGAACCTTTCAAACCATATATCTCCTGTGGTTCTCCAGTTTTAGGACCGGGCGGTGAAGTTATTGCTGTTCTGGGTCTTTTTAGTCCTCTCAAGGAATTCACGAAGAGCGAGTTTCTGCTTTTAAACATGTTTTCCTACTTTATATCAAGAGACGTAGCATTGAATTTTAAAAAGAAACGACACGAGCAGGACGGCAGAAGAACTTATATAAGGGAAAGAATTATAGGGTTAGAAAGGGAAGTAGAGGATAAAATTCTCAAATCAGTGGAGGTGAATCTTCCGGTTTTGATAACCGGAGAGACAGGAGTGGGGAAAGAATTGACAGCAGAGGTGATCCATGAGCTTTCAGGAAGGAAGGGCCCATTTATTGTTGTAAACTGTGGAGCTATTCCTGATAATCTTGTGGAGAATGAACTTTTTGGACACGAAGCCGGCTCATTCACTGGAGCCAGTTCAAAGGGGTTAAAGGGAAAATTCGAGCTTGCAAATGAAGGGACACTTTTCCTGGACGAGGTTGGAGAGCTTCCACTTCATATTCAGGCAAAATTGTTAAGGGCTATAGAAGGAAAAGAATTCTGGAAGATTGGTGCAGTAAAACCTACAAAGGTGGATGTTAAAATTATAGCTGCGACAAATAAGGATCTCCGAACAATGGTTAGAAATGGGAGATTTAGAAAGGACCTTTATTATAGGTTGAGGGGAATAAGTATTCATATCTCGCCTCTTAGAGAAAGGCCTGAAATTATAGACGATCTTATAAACTATTATCTCCTCAAATATGCAGAGCAGAGGATATGGATAAATGAAAAGGCAAGAATGATTCTGAGAAGATACTCCTGGCCTGGAAATGTAAGAGAGCTCAAATTTCTTATAAAAAATCTGGTGTATGAAGTGAAAAGTGGAGAAATCACTGATGCCCATGTAAAGATGTATCTGGAATTTAATAGCGAAATAAGTCCATATCATGAGGCCCTTGAAAGATTTGAGAGAGAATATATTCTTAAGGTACTGGAAATGAACAGATGGAATATCTCCAAAAGTGCTCGCTTTATGGGAATATCACGGCGCTGGCTTCAGGAGAAAATTAAAAGATATGGATTAAAATAAAATTAGGGGGGACAGAAGAACTGCCCCCCCCCACCACCTACTCACTGCCCCAGGTTATCTGACTTTGATAAATTTCCGTGTTCCTGTAGCCTGCCTATCCCTTATTCGGAGAAAATAGATGCCGGGTTTTAGTGTATGAACATCCAGGCTTATCTCTTGAGTTCCTTTGGCAATTACGCTTTCTTTCACCTTTCTACCCTGGACATCAAAGATAAAGAGCTTTATATTTCTATCCACGGGTGTAGAAAATTCCAGATGGAGATTGTTTGCTGCAAAGGTATTAACTTTTATGTTAAGAGGCTTATTAATTGCAATTTCTCCCACACCCGTAGCGATCATATTGTCAGTATAGAATTTTGTACTATCATATAAAGGATAAGGCCAACTATAATGATAATAGTCGAGATTCCATATCACAGCTGGAGTTGCAACATTATACATATTAACAAGTTTGGGCCTATAGCTATAATTAAAGAGATATATAAAGTAATAGTCTATACGCCGGGAAACCAGGACTGGTGTGCCCCATGAAATGGTATCTGCGACTATTTGTGTCTCCACATAGTATAGGTTATTGTCTCGGATATAGATAATATTGTATCCCCTGTCAGACAGAAGTTGCCACCATCTGGCATAAGGTGCCCATTCCGTGGAATCTGCTGTGTTGAACGGAAATGCTATATCTTGCGTGAAATTTTCTCCATAGTCTGTGCTGTAGGAGTATAAAATATCACCATTTGCTTCGTATAAACACACAACATAATTTCCCAAAGCTGTGAGGGAAGGATATTTGATATCTAAAGTACCGTCGAAGGATATGGCGCCTTGAAAGCCATATGTCACATTTCCAGAGGGGTCATCCTTATAAACGTTGGTCCAGATATTGTGGTCATTAGAGGTAGTATTTACTCTTTCGTAAGTATAATACAAGAGAATTGTATCACTTTTCGTTGTAAAATCAAAGTCACAAACAGTTCTTACATAATTATCTCTAATCACGCCCTCATTAATAACAACATTCCATGTGGCACCATAATCTGCGGATTTATAAATAGTAAAGCTATCTACATCCGCCGTAGCTTCAGTAGTTGCTACATAAAAAATAGGGTTACCATCTCTTTCAGCAATCTCTAAAAATGCGCTTACAGTGCTGTCGGATATATTAAGGATGCTACTCCAGCGCCCTACTGTAAAACTTCGTCCCTGGAGCAATAGTGCTCCATTTTCCATCAGCCAAAGGGTGTAAAGAGTATCGCCGTAAAATTCCAGATCGATGGATTTTATTTTCCTTTGAGAGGGCCAGTAATATGCTGAAAAGCTTGACCATGTCTGGCCTTGGTCAGTGGATATATAGGAATAGACGTAACCATAAATGGTATCATTGTAAGCGATGGCGGCAAACATAAGAGTATCATCAGGCCAGACGATATCATAGGTTACAGGATATTGGTAGTCGCTGGTATGTAAGGTGGTAATTTCCACATCATCCCCCCATCCCCACAGTAAAACAGGAATAAGGAGGAATACCAATACTTTTACTTTTGATAACATCAACATCTCCTTCCTTGTTAAATTATTAAGCCAAAAAATATTTTTTGTCAACTCTTTGATTTACAATGACTTAGTTCGGTACGCGAATTGATTTTAACGAATTTTTTATAAAAAATTTTAATTTAAATTTAATTTTTTTCTAAATTTATAAAGATTGTAAGTAATAGAAACAATTATATGTATAATTTTATTATTCTATGCTGGAGAGTTATACCCTTTCTTTAATTACCCTATGAGTCATCTTTAGGTTGAGTTACTTTTTACTACAAACTTTTTAAAAGGGTTGACAAATTTGGTGTTTTACTGTATTATTCAACTATGACACTAATACAATTTAAGGAGTTTGATGAATCACGTCCTATTTACCTTCAGGTGATAGAGGCCATTAAAAAGGCTATTATTAGGGGTGAGCTTAAGCCAGGGGATAAAATTCCATCTGTGCGAGAACTTGCACAGGAGTTGAGGATAAATCCGAATACTGTGCAGAAGGCTTATCAGGAACTGGAAAGAGAAGGAATAACTTTTACAAGGAGAGGACAGGGTAATTTTGTAACAGAGGACCAAGATAAAATAACCTCTTTAAAACAGGAGATTCTTGAAAAGATTGTGAGAGATTTTATAGATGAACTCAGCTCTGTAAATCTTAACCTTGAAGATATTATGGAAAAAATAAAGGAGTATATGAAAAATGAAGGCCATAGTAATAGAAAATTTAGGTAAAAGGTTTGGAACACTTTGGGCAGTTAGAGATCTTTCCTTTCATATAGATGAAGGGAAGATACTGGGTATATGTGGTCCCAACGGTAGCGGTAAATCTACCCTTTTGAGGATCCTGGCAGGTCTCCTAAGACCAACCCGCGGTATGGTTAAAATATATGGCAAGAATCCCGGTAGGCACACCAAGCGAGTGGTCTCTTACATGTCTGAAATTGATTATCTCTATCCATGGATGAAGGCAGGAGAAATTCTGGATTTTGCCGCTTCTTTTTATGAAGACTGGGATGAACGGAAAAGAAAGGATCTGGTTAATTTTTTAAAAATAGAGGAGGATAAGAAAATTAGAGAGCTTTCCCGAGGAATGAGGGGAAGATTGAAGATAGCCCTTGCTCTTTCCAGAAGGGCCAAAATCTACCTTCTTGATGAGCCACTTTCAGGAATAGATCCTTCGTCCCGAGCAAAAATTTTAGATGCATTGGTACGGGAGTACAGGGGCCAAGAAGAAACCATGATAATCTCCACGCACCTTGTAAGAGAAGCTGAACCGCTATTTGAAGAAGTAATTTTTCTCAAAGAGGGAGAAATAATTCTCAGGGGAAATGCAGATGAGTTGAGGGAAACCCAGGGTAAGTCCATAACAGAAATCTTTCTGGAGTATTTTATTTAGGGGGTAATTATGAAGATCCTGAAACTTTATATAAAGGAATTAAAGGAAAATTATAACTGGATGTTGTTTTCATTGCTTGCTGTAATAGTCTTTGATATTTTCCTGCTCGTGCGTATACCTAGTATGCAGAAGGGAAGTGCAACGGCCCTTTCCTTACTTACCTTCGTGGTATTTTTGGTTCTCATGTTTGTGAAGGGTTACAGAATTATAAAGAGGGAGTGGGATTGGAATACCAAGGAATTTCTCCTCACTCTTCCCTTAAACGGATTTGAGATTGCTCTTGCAATGACTCTCGAACTTATCACCGAGGCTATGTTGTACACTTCGGTTGCAACGGGATTGTTCCTTCTCATTCTTTCCCGGGATCTCAGCGGAATAAAACATAATTTTGCCCTGCCGCTCTTTCTGATAATCTTCTCTTATTTCGTATTTACCGGTGTATATGCTATTTTCATTGAGACCTTTAGTTTAACTCTCAGAAAATGGAGAAAAACTATTGGCTTTATAGTTTTCGTGATATTAACTTATGGTCTGGCAAAACTCACAAATTTGCTGAAACCCCTCATGGAAAAACTACCCTCCTTTAAAGTAACCATAGATTATATGGGCCAGATAACCTCTCAGCATATAAATATGGGCAGTTTTATTTTGCCCCTAATTTACACAGTATTGCTATATATTTGTCTTAGTCTCTTAATAGACAAAAAAATGGAGGTGTGATTATGTGGGGAATTATTTTAATATTATTTTCGTGGAATACCAGCATTCCCGTTGAGGGAATAAACAGTGTCGAACTGAAGACTAAAAGGAACGAATTAAATATATATTTCAGAGAGTACGATGATATAGAGATAAAGGCAGAAGAACCATGTCTTGAGAGTCAGAAACTCCAGGATGGCCGGATAGAGCTTGTTTTTAATGAAGATGCAGAAGTGATACTCCCCGGAAATCTCTCCATCCAGATTTCCACTGTTTCCGGAGATATATCCATAATTTCTGCTGAGACACTCTCAGTCTATCCATCTTATCTGGAAATAAATTCTGTCAGCGGAGATGTTAATATAACAAGGATGCCTCCTGTTTCTTTTGCGTTCAAGACAGTGAACGGTGATATCACAGTGGAGGGATTGCTCAGTGTTGATACAACATTATGGAGTGGCCATAATGGGAAAATTGAAACAGTTTCTGGCGACATTTACTTAGAGCCACCATTACCTTATGATTTAAAAATTCACACTGTATCAGGGGACCTTCATGTTGAAGGAAAATTGGTAAAGAAATCAAAAATACAGTATAGATTTGAAACAGTCAGTGGAGAAACGGAGATAGAAACCGAAGAGGATTCTAATCTTGTGGTCAGGATAACCCGGGTACCAACCAAATTCGGAAGATTAAAAGGTGAAAAAGAAGTATGGGTAAACCCTTGGAATTCTGAGATCGGGGGTCCCTTTACGTATAATAGGGTGGATGGAATTTCTCTGGGGCTTGCTCTCAGTAAGGGAGGAAGGAATAGAATTTCTTTGGGAGCCAGATATGGATTTTCATCAAAGAGATGGTCGCTGTGGCTTGGAATGAGAAAAATGATAATAGGTCCTCTGTTTGTACACACATCTCTGTATTCCAGAACGATAACACCTGATTTCTGGAAAATGTCCCTTATGGAAAATAGCCTTGCAGCTTTCCTTGTGAGTAAAGATTATTACGATTATTATAGGAAAGAAGGATTTGATGCAGGAGCTGGTATAATTTTACCAGCTTTCCACATTAAATTTAGTTATGCATCTGAAAAACTTATCTCTTTAGATAAAAAAACTGACTGGTCACTATTTTATCCCAAGAGACCAATGAGAGAGAACCCTACTCTTCTGGACGGTTATTACAAATTCATTACTTTACAGGCAGATTTCTCAAGGCGTCCCTTCACTATTAATTTTCTTTTGAGAAAAAGCATCAATACCCCTGATAATGAGGAGGTTTATACTGGTCTGATGAGAGTAGGATTCAAAGAAAAAATTAAGAGAGACATGCTCCTGGTAAGCATCATCTCCGGTGTTTCGAATACCGAGGATTTCCCCTTTGAGTTCAGATTGGGGGGGATTGGAACCCTCCCAGGGTATTCCACCAATCAGTTCATTACGGACAGGTTTGCCCTACTTCGTGCAGATTATTGGCTTAAGATCGGAGGGATACATGCGATTTTCTTCTTTGATGCTGCTAAAATTGGGAGTTTTGAAGAGCCTGTGAAGGCTGATGTAGGCTTGGGCCTATCCCCTTTTGGTGATTTTTCGATAAGGTTTGTGAGAAATATAGAAGAAGAGGGTGAGATCAGAACTTACGTAAGGTTATCTAAAAGGTTCTGAGTCATGAGGTTTCTTATCCTTTTACTATCACTTCTTCATATGGAAATTCAGGGGGAATTGACAGGAGTGGAACTCGTTATTTCACCCGGGGAACTTGATACAGGAAATTCCCTCTACACGATATCTCACATGGGGGATACTGTGTATGTAAATTTTGGCTCCTTTATAAATCCCCTATATTTTGCTTCAAGGGTCAAGATCTATGTATTCTATCCAGAATCTTCTTCTGTAGACCTTGATCTCACCTTCTCCTTCTCAAGCCTAGTTGGTGATTTTACTCAAGGAAGTTTGAAAGAATGCATCCTTGATCTGAGGATGAGTGGAGCAAAGCTGGTTCTTTCCTCTGGGTTCAGATCCTCAATCAGAGCTTATTCTTTTCTGAGTAATCTCACTATTGTGGGGGCAGAAGGATTGAAGGGTGTAGCCCGGTTCAATCTCGATGGAGGGAAGCTGGGACTTTATTACCTTGCACCAGGAGGTGAAAGAGTGGATATAAATGCTCGTGGAGCCAGAATCAGCATCTCTCCTTATGATCATCTCGATTTTGAAAGCAGAGGATTTTTGAATATACGAGCCGATGGAAGGTATAATTATCCAGAAGGCTCTCCGTCCATTAGGTTATTCGGAAATTTTAACATTATAAAAATAGAATAGGAGGTATTTATGGCCGCAAAAAAACTTTACAGAATAAGAAAAGGTAGATGGCTTGGCGGAGTCTGTACAGGTCTCGCTGAATACTTCAATATCGATGTATCCCTGGTTAGAATCCTCATGGTTATTCTGGCTCTTGCAAATGGTGTGGGTCTTCTCTTCTATCTAATTGCCTGGATTGTAATTCCAGCCAAAGACACACCGGAGGAGATCAGGGAAGAATCCGGAAATGAAGGTAGTACTGCCAAAATCGCCATAGGAATTACACTGTTAATTCTTGGTATAATCTTTTTTGTTAACCAATTCATCTATATATTTTCCTTCGGAAAACTGTGGCCCCTTATTCTTATTGCTCTGGGTGTTTATTTTTTGGTGACCGCTTCCACCAGGGAAGAAAAGAGAAGAAAAGAAGAGGGAGAAAAAGATGAAGACTGAAAATCTTGTAATTGGTATTGTTTTTATTGCCTTTGGAGTTCTGTTTCTTCTTGCCAATTTTCATATTCTGCCATGGAGTATAATGGCGGGGATATGGAAGCTATGGCCCCTGATTCTTATACTCATAGGTGTGGATATGCTGGTGGAAGATAAAAACCTTAAGGCAGTACTTATAGTCATTCTTTTACTTGGGAGTTTTGCCATCTGGATTTTGAGCGAATTGTCGAGAAGAGGCAGGATAATAAAATGGAGGAGAGGTGAACATGTGGAAGCTTATTCTTCTCACATTTATAGTCCAGTCTGGGAAGACTATACAGATTCCCTATTTGGAAAAAGAACCTGTAATTGATGGATATCTGGAGGGGGTGTGGAAAAGGGCAGCTAAGGTTGATGATTTTGTACAATATATACCCAGTGATACAGGTTCTGCAAGTCTATCAACAACTGTGTATATCTTTCAGAACAGGGATAATATTTTTGTGGCCTTTTTATGTGAGGATACCGAAAAACCCCTCACAAGAGTGACGTCCAGAGACGATGCAGAAGGAGACAGGGTATCTGTCGCTTTCGATACTTTCAACAATGACAGAACCGCATATCTCTTCATGGTCAGCGCGGGAGGAGCACAGGAGGATGTCTTTATTGCAGACGACGGCAAGAGATGGGATGATAGCTGGGATGGTGTCTGGTATTCTGGGGTTTATGTTTCTGATACAGGCTATGTAGTGGAGATGAAAATTCCCTTTAAAACCATGAGGTATGGAAGGGAGCTCACAGAATGGGGAGTGAGCTTCAGCAGATTTATAAGTAGACTTAATGAGTTGGATACCTGGACAAGATTTACCAGGGAGGAAGAAATTAGGGTTTCCAGATTTGGTGTCCTTCAGAGCCTGAGACTACCTCCTCCTGGCATGCATCTGGAGTTTACACCAGTTGCAATTTTGCGCTACGATTCTCTTATTGATGTTACAGGCGGGGCGGACCTCAAATGGGAACCTACCAGTGAACTTACCTTCAATGTAACAGTAAGACCAGATTTTGCACAGATTGAGGCAGACCCTTATGAACTTAATCTTGGGAAATACGAAACCTATTTCCCTGAAAGGAGGCCCTTTTTTATAGAAGGTTCAGATGTTTTCAAATTTTCTTCTCATTCAAGGCATTTTAATATTGGTTATGGAATCAATCTATTTTACACAAGGAGGATAGGCAAAGCTCTGGAAAACGGGGAGGTTGTTCCCATTAATTTTGGCATTAAAAGTATCCTTCATAAAACTAAATTTGAAGGAGGCTTCCTGTTTGTGAGAACTGAAGAGTTAATAGACGAAGAGGATTCTATTTTTGAGCCATTATGTAATTATAGTGCTTTAAGATTCAGAGGAGAAGTATTTCGTAACTCCACTTTCGGCTTTATATATGCCGGAAAGTACGACCGAGATTTTCATAATCTGAATAGTTCCCTTGGTTTAGATTTTAATTATAATAAAGGCACCAATGATGCAAGAATTTATCTGGCTCGTTCTTTTAAAGAAGATACCTCAGGAAGTGCATTTAAAATCACTTTTAGCCGTATGGATAGAACATATTTTGTAGGATTGGATTATACGAGAATCGATTCCTCTTTTAATGTAGAAGAAATTGGATATACCCCATGGACCGGGGTGGAATCCTTCGCCATATTTGCCGGACCTATTTGGATCAGAGATAAGGGCACTGTAAGTTCCAGTTTTCTTGGGTTTGGAGCTGGAAGGAGCATTGAGATGTATGAAGGAGTGCCCGAGACAGGATTTTCTGTAAATTTTAGCCAGAGTTTTAGAAGTGGGGATGGATATAATATAGATTTTAACATAGGAAAATCCTATGAAGAGGAGACGCATTACACATCAAAGAGTTTTCATCTCAATTTTTGGACATCTGAAAGGAAAAAAATTAGTGGACATATAGGAGGCGGTTTCTGGTATGGATACAACTATGATAGGGAATATTTTGCCAACCAGGCCAGTATATCCACACATATCTCATATAGTCCTTCATCTCGTATGAGGCTCGGTGTGTCAAATCGTAACTGGATTGAATTTAAACCTTCAGGAGCTTTAGAGGAAATAACCAGCTCTTTAAGACCCCGGATAAGATATTCCATAACCAATAATCTAAACTTAAGATTTTATTCAGAGCATGTATATTTAAAAACTGAGAAGGAATTTTATTCTCATAGAATTGGATTCCTTTTATCATATAATTTCAGGCCCAAGAGCTGGATATATTTTGCAGTAAATAAATACTGGGAGAGAAACGAAGAAACAGGTTTAATGGAAAGCAAAGAAGCTGTTTCAGTGTTTAAGATAAGATATCTCTTCATGTTTTAGGAGGTGTAAAATGCTGGTATATATACTTTCAATCTTAACACTTTTAAACTTTTCAGGTAAGGAGAGTGTAAAACTGAATGACAATGTAAAGGTGGAAATTTTCCTTGCCGGCAAACTTATGGTTGTGCCTATCCCGGGAGAAGAGCTAAGAGTCTCTTACATGGTTCCTGATAGTTTAAGCAAATTCTTTTCAATCGAAAAGGAGGATAGTTTAGTAAGAATATCTTTCTCAGACAGTTTTAAAATTAAGACTCTCAAACAATTAAAACACCTCAAAGATACTGTAGAGTTTTTTATAGAGCTCCCTCAGGATGTCATTATGAACCTCGAAATTGGAGGTGGAGCCCTTAAAAGTGATATAGAACTCGGCGGTTTAAGATTGAAAAAACTTATTTTGGAGTATGGTGCAGGAAAAGTTCATGTGAAATTCAGCGAACCCAATAGAATTGTAATGGACTACCTGGAGGTTTCTGTAGGCGCTTCTAAAATCGAATTCTCAATGCTTGGGAACGCCAACTTTGTAAAAGGTGAGATAAACTGTGGTGCTGCTTCTTTAAATATTGATCTTGGTGGCAAATGGAAGGAAGAGGCAGTTTTATACATAAACTCTGGCCTTGCAAGTATAACCTTACAGGCTCCCGAGGATCTTGCCTTCAATGTGATAAAGGAAGGCATAGTAAATCCGGGATTAGGAGAAGTAAGAACAAAGAACCCGAAGTTCACCATATATTTTGAGGGTGCCTTTAATGCTCTTAATTACGAGGTTTATGAAAAATAGTGAAAATAACTTTTTAGAAAAAGTAATTAGAATATAAAATCTTCAACTTACGTGGTATTGTAGAAATGCTTAGGAAATGAAAAATTTTAGATTAAAATTATAGCATAATGGCTAGCTTATAAAAGCAATATTTTTTAAGCCTTAAGCTCACTGCCAAGCCACGAAAGAGTAAAAACGATCACCTTTAGCTATTCTTTTCTTTTTTATCTATTTATCTGCCTTCTTGTGAGAATTTACGTTTTCCTTTCTGCATTTCACCAGAAAACAACCACATGTCTTGGAAGCTAAGTCTTTCATATAGCTTTTTACTTTATTAATCCACTTCATGTTAGGCCTCCTTTTTAGTGTATTAAATTCATTAAGTCATAACCTGCCTTGATTTTGAATACTATTTTTTCGTAATTTGATTCCCATTTCTTGCCATTCTTGGAAAGATTTTTGGTAAATCCCAGATAAATTCCGGTTGTACTACTTATATCGTAGGAAATAATGCCGTTCAGAGCCACTTCATCGTATCCTTCTTTATATTTTTTGTAGTTTAGATAGGGTTTGAAGGTTATTGCGTAAGTTAAAGGAATTTCTCCGAAAATCTGGAAAACGCTCTTTTCTGGCATTATATCACAATCAATAAAATCTTCTTGAAAGCCTATGTTAAATTTATTAAATGGGGAAAGATTTAATCTCAGGGCTATGTATTTTAAATCAGAACCGAAGTATTTCCCTGAGTTGAAGGATAAAGATATATTCTTCCAGCTGGAGAGGGAATAAGCAAAGGAAATAAAATTGATATCCATCCGCGCATCCGGCAATCCTGTGTAGTTAAGAAGTGCTCTGGAGGATCCCAAAGAGAATGAAAAAGGAGCAAGTGAAACACTTATACCCGGTCCATATTCTTCACTGATTAATTCATTGGTGTATTTGTCCTTACGAGTGGAATAGTTACCATATACGTTAATG
>Ga0190352_1000100_pt1 | contig 22935 bp, 16 predicted proteins | sample 4872131011_MG_FD_161682 | JGI IMG/M metagenome (GOLD analysis project Ga0190352, IMG submission 161682) | Hydrothermal vent microbial mat bacterial communities from Southern Trench, Guaymas Basin, Mexico - 4872-13-10-11_MG | ecosystem: Environmental > Aquatic > Marine > Hydrothermal vents >...
TACTTTGAATTCAAGTTCAGAGCCAGGGCGAGCCCCTGTAAACGCAATTTCCAGTCTTTTATGATTGCTGAATCGAGGATAGTTCTCTATCTCTTTGGGAGTTACAATATTTATCGCATTTTGAGGAACAGGTAGGGTATCCCCGGATTCAGTGATGGTCCTTGCATAGAGTATTTCAATCTTTTCTTTTTCATCGTCAAAATTAATTCTTTGTGTACCGTATCTATCACGCCCATTTTCAGTTAGAATTAAAATTTTCTTTTCAATGGTTTTCCATGGATTCTTGCCCAGTTTTATTTCTTCGCAGGAATATTTTAAAATTGCATCAACTGCACCAAGATAGCCTGGAATTAACATGAAGATTGCAAGAATTATCTTTCTCATTGTTTAACCTCCATTATTATCCATTTTTTGAGCTGATTTCGGTATTTTTCCAGACCTTCTTTCATGACGGTGTAATCTTCTGGTGCAATTACCTTTTTATTGATAAAAATTGTCGAATTGGTCTCCAGTATGCCATGTTTCAAATTATATTTTATAGAAAATCCTGACCAGGGAGATGAATCTTCTCTGTATTCTACCTCAAAGTTTATAGGTATTGAGGAGACTTTGTATCCCTTTCCCAGTTTCAACTCCTCTTTTATTTCCATATAGCGAGTACTCCTGAAATGGAAAGGATACATCCTCTCGGGAATGGTGAGATTGTTCAGTTCATAGATAAAAAAGCTGCACCAGGACTCATTGAGGGAGATTGGCTTTAGAAGGTTTATTTTGCCCACATGAATTATAGGGTGGGGGATATGAAAGTAGACTGTGTATTGGTAATATTTACTGTAGTCATGTACATCCATAAGGCTCAAGGAGTCAAGAATTACATCAGGGTGGATCCCCCGAAGCAAGGCAAGGAGATTTCTTTTGAATGCATCTTTCCCCCTCCTTGCCTGTCTCCTAACCATTTGATCATAAGCACCAGAATTCAGGACTTCCATGATTACAAAGAGTGTATCCTTCTCAAGCTTTTCTTTGAAGCTAAGGTATATTTTGTTATGCTCAGCAGGAATGAATGGGAGTGTTCTTAATGTATCCCCTTCTTCCCTTGCAACAAGAACACCCTGAAGGGCTTCTGATGCAGGGAATAGGTCCTTTCCACCTGCGCCAATCGTAGGATCCAGGTATGTATATTTATAAGGTTCCGTTTCCAATGCAACTATAGCATGGTTGGTTTGATCTGAGGGTATGTTCTCCATGCGCATTCCAACAGCAGTTGTTGCGTAATATGCCTTAAAGCCCGCTGCTCTGAGGAGCGCAGCAAGGAGGGCAGCCTTGTCCTTGCAGACCCCAGCTCTCTTCTCCAATGTTACTCGTGCGTTGTGGGGTTCATAGCCTTCAGTCTGTGACTCAATGAGCCCCAAATATCTGATTTCATCGGCTACAAAGTAAAATAGTTTTTCTATCTTTTCTTTAGGATCTTTAATTCCCTTAAGTAAACTATCTGCTACACTTTTGACATATTCATCCGGTTCAATATTCGGCTCTGCAAGTTTATAATCATGCTTAGACATTTCCTTCCAGCTTGGTATGTTGGTGACTATTAGCTTTGTGAGGATATCGTATCTTGAACCGCTTGAAGGCTCCCTTTTTGCCCCTTTTACATTTTCTTTTTCAAATATATGAAGGACTTTCCCATCTTTTTTGACCGCTCTATGATGAATATCCCCATTAAAAACACCAAATTTTATTGGCTTAGAGGGATTATCCTCAAGAACATATACCTTTCTTTTTATAGGTTCAAAATCTTCGAATAATTCAATTGTATTAAAATATCCCGGAAATGGAGTTTTGTATTTTACACTATCCTTACCGGTGGGTCCCAACCAGTTCCCCCCCTTTTTTAAAGTTTCATATACGATCATATCGCCGGGGGTAATGGATGGCAATTCCACAACTTTTAAACGTTCTCCCCAGAAGATGGTGCCACCAAGCTCTGCAGGAGCGGGAATATCTTTGATATTTTCCAGTGGAACCACGATTTCTTTGCCATCATTTTTTACAATCTTGACGCTGATAATTTTTGCTGAATTGTAATAAGGCGTATATGAGACCGAGATTGATGAAAAACTCCGAGCTCCTTTGAGGTTCAGGATTTTAATCTTTTTGAGTTCATATCTTACACTTGTACCATCTTCGAAATACTTTTCATAAATACTGTCCAGTACCGTGATGTAGTTACCCGAAATTTTATTAAATAAAGTAGCAGACTGACCCTCTAACTGGAAGAGCAAGGATATCACCAGAAGAAAGCTCATCACATACCTCCTGTTAGTGATACGAACTATTTAAAGGTTTGAGTCATGAACTGTCAATAAAATAGAAGAGGAGGTTACTTCTTATGACTTTATGTTTTAATTTTTTCCTCTTAATAATTAATTTTGAAATCTTACGAGGAAATTTGCAGATTATGAAATTACACCCTTGCTGTGCATGATATCCTCTCTTCAATTTTAACATGGAAATGAATCAGAAAATTTTTAAGTGGATTTTTGAATGAATTAATTGCAGTATTGCAAAAAAAAATTGCAGGGTATATAATTTTTAAAGGAGGTGATTATGTTAAAAAAAGTAACATATGCAATTATAGTTTTTGCAGTATGGGGGGCATTTAATAATATTTACAGCTCTATCGTAGTTACAGAACCTAACGGGGGAGAAAATTGGACAACAGGGGAAAAACACCCCATACACTGGATTTCTTCCGATTATTCAGGAAATGTAAAAATTGAATATTCTATTGATGGTGGGCAGAACTGGTCTATAATTGTTTCCAGTGCTTCTAATAACGGGGCTTATCTCTGGACAATACCCAATGTTATTTCCTCTCAATGTTTTGTTAGGATTCAAAGCCTGGACAATCCTGAAGAATACGACATATCGGATGGTGCTTTTAGTATTAATATTCCCGTTATGGAAATACTTACACCAAATGGTGGGGAAGTTTTTATTCCGGGAGATAAAATTCCTATCCACTGGACATGGACGGGAGATTTCAGAAATGTAAGAATAGAATACTCTATAGATGGAGGAGTCACATGGACGTCAATAACTACTTCAACTCCTAACGACGGGTCATACTTATGGACTGTGCCTTCACAACCTTCAACCAATTGTAAAATAAAGGTAACAAATCTTGACAATACAAGTTCTTGTGACGAATCGGATGCTCCTTTCACCATTTCGGAAAATACTATCACGGTTTTATATCCAAATGGAGGAGAGCATCTGGTTCAAGGTAAACAATATCCTATTACTTGGATTTCCTCTGGAACCATAAGTTATGTAAAAATTGAATATTCTTCAGATGATGGCGCTAACTGGAATACGATTATATCTTCGACACCGAATGACGGAAGTCATTACTGGACAGTACCTAATGTTGCTTCTACCAATTTTCTGATAAAAATTTCTGATGCCAGTAATGTAAATGTCTTTGATATGTCTGATAATGCCTTTTCTGTGCTGGAAAATGCAATTGAAATAGTTTCTCCATCTGCTGGGGATACATTGAGAGCAGGAGAATTTTACCCTATCCATTGGAAGTGGATAGGGGATATATCCTATGTTACTATAGAATATTCTATAGATAATGGAACGAGCTGGAATACTATAATATCAAGAACTTCCAATGATGGAGACTATATCTGGCAAATACCAGATGAACCTTCGCAGTCAGTACGTATTAGGGTCAAGGATGCGGATAATGCACAGGTTTTTGATGAAACTCCCGGAAATTTTGTTATCCTCCCTGTTAACTTTATTGTAAAGTCTCCCGCGGAGAATAATAGCCTTGTAAGTAAAAGCTATTTCTCTATAAATTGGGAAACAGTGGGGTATGTGAGCAGGGTTGATCTCGAATATTCAACTGACGGGGGAAATACATGGGAGTCTATTACAACTAACCTGACCAACAGTGGGACTTACTCTTGGCAAGTCCCAAGCGTATTTTCGGATAATTGTATGGTAAAGGTGGTTGATCCGAATAATCCTGAAGTTTACGGAGTAAGTGGTACATTTGTTATAAAGAAGCCGAGGATCTCTATTATATCTCCAAATGCAGATTATTCTTTTGAAGTTGGAGATAAAGTTGATATTGTATGGAATTGGGAAGGCGATCTCTCCAATGTCAAATTAGAGTATTCTACTGATAATGGCGCATCATGGCAGACTATAGCTTCTTCAGTATCCAATTCCGGTCATTATCTATGGACTATTCCTAATACTCCTTCCAGCAATTGTTTGATAAAAATATCAAATCCTACAGATGCCTCTATTTACGATATCAGCGATGTGCTATTTACCATATTGAAACCTCGGGTTGAAGTTGTAAGACCTATCCAGAATGATTCCCTTTATGTGGGCAGTTATTATCCTGTTCATTGGAATTGGAAAGGTGAGATTGGCAATGTAAAATTAGAATTAAAATACAAAACTCAGGCGGGAGTCAACTGGTATACCATAACCTCGTCAACTACTAATGACGGCGCTTTTGTTTTTCAGGTGCCAAATGCAGTATCTGATACATGTCAAATTAAGATAACAAGCCTCAATGACCCAACAATTTTTTCTGAAAGTGAGGTATTTAAAATAGTTTCCCCTAAAATCATACTTACATATCCGAATCTTCCACTTGAATTTATTGAAGGAGAATATCGTGAAATAACATGGGTTAATAGAGGTAGGTTTTCTAACGCACGAATTCAATATTCATATGATGGAGGTCTGAACTGGTTACCAATTATTAATTATGTAACTAATACAAATTACTATTTATGGCATACTTCCCACACTATTTCTGACAATTATAAAATAAAAGTTATTGATGTTGATGATGAGACTTCCTTTGACATCTCGGATACCCTCTTTACTGTTAAACCAAGTGAAATTCACATCAAAACTCCTAAAGCCAATGGGGTATATTATGTAGGTTATTATTTCCCTATATACTGGGAAAATACAGGAGAATTTGATAAGGTAAGAATAGATGTTTCCTATGATGGAGGAGAGTCCTGGAGCATTTTGAAGAATAATGTTTCTAATGATGGTTCAGAAGTGGTTGAAGTAGATACTATAAGTTCATCTATTAAGCTCAGAATAATAAACCTTGATAATGTTTCTGTATGGGATACTACTTCTTTATTTTCCGTGGACTCTGCAGGAGCAGAACCCATCTATGTAATATCTCCAGAACCGAATGAAACCCTTGTTATAGGGCAAGAAGCATATATTACTTGGTATACCAATGGGGTAGACAATATAGATATATTCTATTCCATTGATGGAGGGAATACATACGTCCAAATAGTGAGTAGCTACAACGCAACTTCAAAATACTACAGGTGGATTGTGCCAAATGTAGTATCAAATAATTGCATAATAAAGATTCAGAATTCCTTGAATCCTGACCAATATGCGGTCAGCGGGACATTCTTAATTGTGCCCCAGAGAATAAATATAATATATCCAGATACCTCTGCTGAATGGATAGTAGGGACTAAACACTTGATTTATTGGAAGAACACAGGCGGAATAGGAAATGTTGATATAGAGTATTCATACGATGGTGGGCTTACCTTTTATCCGATAGCTTCGAATGAGACCAACAGGAATTATTATGAATGGATTGTGCCAAATATTCCATCTGATAGTGTTATGCTCCTTGTAAGAAATAGTGAAAATGATCAAGTTGTAGATACAAGTGAAATGTTCCGTGTTATTCCTCAGAGTATATTTATTACCTCTCCTCTTGAAGGTGATAGTTTTATAGTGGGGCGCAAATATTTTATTACATGGGATTGGTATGGGGACTTTGATAACGTGGTAATCAAGTATTCAGTTGATGGTGGCTTGAACTGGCAAATTGTGACTTCATCCAGTCAAAATAGGGGATACTATGAATGGAGCATACCCAATACACCATCTAAGGTATGTCTTGTTAAAATAGAAAATCAGGAGAATCCTGAAGTTATGGCAATATCCGATACCTTCAGGATTGTGAGACAGTATATAAACCTTATTTTTCCTGATAGTCTTTCCTATTTTATTTCTGGTAGAAAATATAATATTACCTGGCGCTCAACCGGGAGTTTCTCCAGTGTAAAAATTGAATACTCACAGGATGGAGGAACAAGCTTTAATCCTATTAGTTCCTCTACACAGAATAACGGGGCTTATGAATGGACTGTTCCTTACTTTGATTCTGACAGTACCCTTATAGTGGTAACAAATATTGACAACGAAGCTGTTAGCGATACCAGTCAACTTTTTGCGGTGGTTTCAGGTTCAATAGATGTTATTAATCCTGCCCATGAAGATACTTTAGTGGTTGGTGAAGTTACAAATATAACATGGTTATCACAGGGCAATTTTAACCAAGTGAGTATAAGTTATTCTTACGACGGTGGAACTTCGTGGAATATTATTACTTCACAAGCTAATAACAATGGGAGATATCAATGGACTATCCCCAATACAGTGTCCGATAGATGCCTGATAAGGGTAGAGAATAAAGATGACCCCTCTCTTTATGCTATTTCAGATACTTTCTGTGTCATACCCCAGGTTATTGAAATAATAAAACCGGATAGCAATTCTAAGTGGTTACCAGGTATGAAATATTACATTGTATGGACACATACAGGAGATTTCCCTTATGTTAGAATAGAATATTCAATTGACGGAGGGGCTTCTTTTACTCCTATCGTAACAAACCAATCAAACTCAAATCCTTATTATGAGTGGACAATACCATCATCTCCTTCTAGCAGCTGTTTTGTGAAAGTTACAAATACCCAGAACGAGAATGTTTATGCCATTTCTGAAATGTTTCAGATTCCTGCTCAGGAAATAGACATTACTTACCCTGTATTTGGGGCAACTTTAATTTCTGGGATGAAGTACTACATAACCTGGCAAACAACTGGCAACGTGGAAAAGGTGAATATAGAGTATTCTATAGATGGAGGTAATACCTGGAATTTGGTTGTTAGTGATCTTACAAATAGTGGAAGATATGAGTGGACTGTCCCCACGGCAAATTCTAATAATTGTTATTTGAAAATCTCTAATAGCCAGAATAGTAGTATATTTGGTATGAGTGAGTGCTTCACCATTGCGCCTCAAAGCATAATATTCCTTTCCCCCAGTGCTTCTGATTACTTCATTGGAGGAAATAAATATTTTATTTCTTGGAGAACCATAGGGAATATGAACCAAGTCGATATTCAATATTCTATTGATAATGGAGCTACTTGGCAAACTATTGTAAATAATCTAAGCAACACGGGAGGATTTGAATGGACAATTCCAGTTCTCACTTCTAATGAAGCTATTATAAAGATTTCCAACCCTGAAGCTCCATTTGTTTATTCAATAAGTGATTCCTTTACTATTTCACCTCCTATACTTACTTTTACTTCTCCAGAGTCCACAATTATATGGGAAAACAGCCGCAAGTATTATATATCTTGGAATATAATTGGTGTAATGGGTAGAATCAATATCTATTACTCTCTGGATGATGGTTCCACCTGGAGAACATTAAGCTATGATACACAAAATAATGGCTATTATCTCTGGAATATACCAGATACAATCACCACATCCTCTGGGAGAATAAAGATTGAGTCCAATGCCAATACAAGTGTCTACTACGTTTCTGACAGTTTTCAGATAATTCAAACAAAAATTGAAGAAGAATATGATAATATACCCAAACGGATCGCTTTCTCTATTAAAAATCCTGCTTTTGGCTCTGATTATCTCGTATTAAGATTTAGTATACCCGAGCAGTGTAAAATTAAAATTTCTTTATATGACATACAGGGTAGAAGGGTTGCAAAATTAGTGGATAAAGCATTTAAGCCAGGGGTTTACGAATACAGGATAAATATTGATAAACTGATAAATTCTACATACTTTATCCTATTTGAGACACCTGAAAAGAGGATAATCAAGCGATTTGTTAAAATATCAAGTTGATTGGGGTTACTGGAGCTACCTGCATAGCTAATTATAATATTTTAAGTTTAATTTCATAAACTTAAAATCATGAATTTTTGAAGTGAAAAAGAGGGAAGTGTTTTCTGTAATTGAAAAGATAATGAGTTTAGAGTCACCGAAGATTTGAGGTCAGAACTGTCGATATTGTATACAAGTCCAGCTTCGGGTAAATTGAAAAATTCCCGGATGTAATTTAAAATAGAATCAGGAGGTGTTTATGGATAAGTTTAAAATTATCATTGCGATATTAATTGTTATTTTGATGGGTTCCTGTGGTGAAAGAACCGAAAAAGACAAGAATAAACTTACCGTCTGGGAAAGTTACAATGATGAAGAACACGAAGTATTTATGAAAATTGTTGAAAAATTCCAGGCACAAAATCCAGGGGTGAAGATTGAAATACAGAGAATTCCCTTTAATGGTATGGAGCAAAAAATTCTTACAGCCCTTGCCGCGAAGAATGCACCTGATATTGCCAGGGTAGATTATGCATTCGTGACAAAACTTGCAGATAAAAATGCTATAATTCCGCTTAATATGAAAGATATAGGTGATCTTAAGGATGAGTTAATGGAGGCTGCTCTCTACTCCAATTATTACAAGGGTAAATTCTATGGTCTTCCGGACCAGACTACATGCATAGCGCTCTTTTACAATAAAGATATATTTCGGAAAAAGGGGATAAAACATCCACCCAGAACGTGGGATGAATTTATAGAGATAGGGAAGAAGATTACAGATGGCAGTGTATATGCCTTTGGTATGCATAATTCCCTCTGGTGGACCTTTCCCTTTTTTAACACCTTCGGGGCAAAATTTTTAAGCGAGGACGGAGCCCGGTGTCTCCTAGACAGCCCGGAGGCTATAAAAGCCTTCAGTTTGAAGGTAGATCTTTACAGGAAATACAAAATAGAGGCGGGAGCGTGGATGGCAGGAGCCATGAACCCTGACTTAGGATTCAGAAACGGTAAATACGCTATGATATTTAATGGTCCCTGGAGTATAAAATCTCTCAGAGATCAGGGGCTGAATTTTGGTGTGGCCCTCATTCCAGCTGGACCTAAGGGTACTTCCACCACAGTTGGTGGAACTAACATGGTGATTTTTAACAAAGATAAGAAAGAACTGGCTCTAAAATTCCTTAAATTTCTCCTATCTGCAGAAAATCAGGCTATGTGGTCAAATGAATTGGGGCAGATACCTCTAAGGAAGGATGCCATACCTTATGTGGATACTCTCAAAAATCCATATTTGAAAATATTTATAGAACAGATGAAAACCGCTGTTCCAAGGCCTCCAACCCCCTATTACACAGATATTGAACTTACTTTCAACGCAGAAATGGAGGCTGCACTTAATGGACAAAAAACTCCTGCTCAAGCCCTTAAAGATGCGACCAGAAAGGTAAATGAAAAGATCCTTGGAGGACTTAGATGATGTGGAATGCCATATTTTTTATGCTTGCTACACTGACATATAATTCAAAGATAAGCATAAACGGAAAAATAGATATAGGAACAGAATGGTATGAAGATGAGCTGATTATCCCGGATTCTCCCAATGATTGCGCAACGGTGGGAAATGAAATATACGGCATTTTCCTGACGTGGGACAGAGAAAACCTGTACATTGCAGCAAGTTATGAAGTTCAAAATAAGGCGCTTCTTGTGGTTATAGATGCCGGTAGGGACAGAGGAGTGCATGATATAAATAATCTGGACTGGTATCCCAGAAATTTTCAGTTCTTCGGAATGAATGCGGATATACTGATTGCACTCTGGAACGGCGATCTTGGTACTGGAGGAGTCAGAGAAATCACAGGTGAAGTGATCCAAAATAGAATTCATACCATTCCACTATCCAATATATCTGTTCAGAATACTGCCTTCTCTGGAGATTCAGGCGGGATTGAAGTTAAAATCCCCTGGAGTAGTCTTTATGGTTCGACTACTGTTCCTTTCGGATTGAGTATCAAAATAGTGGGACTCATTGCAGGTTCGGATCATGAAGGGGGAATAGAAAGTGCACCTGATAACAAATATATCCAGTTGTATCAGAGTTCTCCTGTGAGAACCTTTGCGCAGGTGGTTGTAGACAGTGATAACGATGGAATTCCAGATGATTCCGTGTCTCCTGTGAGTGTTACGAGTATAATCAATACCCCTGAAAAAACTTTGAAAATCAGTCTATTCCAAATATCAAAAAGGACCATTTTGCCTGGTGAGAAGGCCATTTTCAAAATCCAGGTTACTGACTATTCATCTATCACTTTCAGTATATATGACGAAAGGGGTAATCTTATCTTCAAAAAGACCCTGGGGAATGCAGAGCCAGATAAAGAATATAGTTTTGAGTGGGATGGAAGAGATATGTCTGGCCTAGATGTTCCTCAGGGCTTTTACATTGTGATGGTAAAAGCAGGAGAATATGTAAGAGAAAAGAAAGCAATTGCCGTCATTCGATAATTTTTTAATAATAGGAGTTGATCTTGCCTGGAGTGAAGATAACTATACCACATATAGTATTATAGATGGTAAATTAAACCTTTTGCAACTTTCGAAATTCAAAAATGTAGAAGAGTTTCTTTTGCCGTTATGCTCCTACGAGAACCAGATTTTGAAAATATTGATAGATGCTCCTTTAGAAATAAGGAATAAAAAAGGAATAAGGTCATGTGATAGAGAATTTTTGAAAAGGGGTATTCCAATATTGCCCATGAACAAGCAAATACTTAAGAAGAAGTACCCCAAATTTCCTGGCTTGAAGTTGAGAAAAGGTCTTGAGAGAATTGGTATTAAATACTGTGGGAGAGTAAAAGAAAATGCTTTTTATGAAGTTTACGTCTACGGGATATTAAAAATCGTTTATAAAAATTTTCCCGCCTATAAAAAAAGAAGAGAATTTATAGGCCATATGGAGAAACTGCTCAGAGGTTATGGTTTCAAATTACCATATCATCTGGAGGATCACCATCAGGTGGATGCAATTGTATCCACAATACCGTGGTTTGAATTTGCAAGAAAGAATGAGAGATTTTCCCTTTACAATAATGAGGGGTATTGTCTTTTTGTGCCTTCTGGCTAATAAAATAATACAGATTTTATAGCCCCAAGAACTTAATAGCTCCACCACAAAGAAAGATTAGCAAGCCAGCCAGTGCATGTGAATATCTTTCAAGTTTGCGGAGCGGTAACTTTGGTAATACAAAAGATGAAGTTAAGACTATGAGCACCATGGTTGCAATGGTAGTTAATCCGAAGATAAGTGCAACTATTGCCACAGTGAGCATTTTGCCTTTGGCTGCTGGGTACATCACAAGAGGAATCAAGGGTTCGCAGGGGCCAAACACAAATATGATGAAGAGAATCTATGGTGTTAAATCTTTTAATTTTGTAGCGTGGATATGAGGGTGCTCCCCATTATGGCTGTTTACATGTACATTCATGTCTCCAGTTCCGGGAATATGAATATGTTTATGAGGTCGGTTACGAATTGTCCTGTGAAGTCCCCATACAAAATATGTAAAACCGAATATAAATATAATTAGAAGCCAGGCGGCAAGATCGCCCCGGAATGATTCAATGGCTTCCAATTTGAAAACCGCAATTCCCAAAGCAACACCTATAAATCCCAGAACGACAGAACTTAGTACATGTCCAATTCCACAGAGGAGCGTAATTACAGTGGTTTTAAAACTACTCCATTGCCTGGCTTTAGATAAGACAATGAAGGGGAGATAATGATCGGGACCAAGGATTGTATGAATAAACCCTATACTTGCAGCAGTTCCTGCTAAAACAATAAATTCCTTTGACATAGTTACTCCTTGTTTATTTTGGGTTTGATTATTTTGTTTAACATTACCTATCTCACATTTTTTCGGAGCAGTAACATTTGATCCTGTGATCCTGGTGGAAAATTATTTTCTTTCTATCAATCATTTTATTTTGAAAATTTTCTTATTTTTTAAACATCATGGCGGACAGTGGGAGCATATAGATTTGAATAGCATAGTACTCAGGTAACGATCGCCCCGGTCGGGTAAGATTACTACAATTATCCCATAATCCATTGTGTCAGCAATTCGTAAAGCCCCTGCAACCGCTGCACCACTTGACATACCAACAAATAGTCCTTCTTTTCTGGCGAGTAATCTTGTTGTCTCAAAAGCCTCACTGTCTGCAATGATAATTTTTTCATCCAGATCCTTTGGGTTATAGATTTTAGGAACAATGGATTCATTCATGTTTTTAAGTCCTTGTATTGAGTGTCCTTCTTGGGGTTCAACTCCAACTATCCTAACTTCTGGTTTTCTCTCTTTCAGATATCTGCTTACCCCCATCAGCGTGCCTGTTGTTCCCATACCAGCCACAAACACATCGATTTCTCCATTAGTTTGGGAAAATATCTCAGGTCCAGTTGTCTCGTAGTGAGCAAGAACGTTATTCTCATTCTCGAATTGATTTGGCATGTAATACTTGTCTGGATCCTCATTAAAAATCTGGTGAGCTCTTCTAATAGCACCGTCAGTGCCTTCTTTTGCAGGAGTAAGTACCACTTCAGCACCCAAAGCTTCAAGGATGTGTCGTCTCTCCACGCTGACACATTCCGGCATAACAAGTTTTACTTGGTATCCTTTTGCAGCTCCAATCATTGCTAATGCAATTCCAGTGTTTCCTGATGTCGGCTCAATTATTATTTTCCTTCTCGTGAGCTCACCTGATTCTTCGGCTTTTTTTATCATGTAATAAGCAGGACGATCTTTGACTGAACCTCCCGGGTTACATCCTTCAAGTTTTCCGAAAATCCTTACTTTTGGTCTTTTCTTATTAAGATTTACCAGCTCCACAAGGGGAGTATTTCCAATGGCTGATAATGTGCTCATATCAACAGCTTGCCCTGATCTGTTCATATTCCCGTTGAGGACATGTGCCTTATTTTGGGGTATATCTTTGCTATTGCGCATATATATCTACCTCCGAATGCAATCATAACCTTCTTTGCAATGAATAACAAAAAAGTATCTTCATCAACTCCTTGCAGTTTATAATGTAAATGAATCTTTAATAGTTTAATTTTAGAATATAATAAAATCAAATTATTCGGAAAATTTGTCTTGATAAAGTATCTTATTTGGTGTTGATCCTGTAGTTTATGTTCTTGTAACTGAGGGCCAACTTGAATAGTATCGTGTCATTGCCCTTCATTTAGAAGGCTTAAATTCAGGATCTCTCTTCCAGATTCATCAATGAAGATAGTTCTTGCTTTTCCTTCAGATTTTGCTTTAAGAAGTGCCTGGTCGACTTTAGAATAAAGTTCCAGTGGGTCAAGAATCCTGCTTTTACCAGAAATTTTTATACAACCTGCACAGAATGAAGGTTCAAATTCCTGAGATTTATAAGAGGATATCCATTTCTTGGTTATTTTTCTGAAAATAGATAGAAGGTCTTCCTCGGAAACAGGATTCAGAAGGATAACACCGAACTCATCTCCTCCTATTCTGCCAATTATATCTGTTTTTCTGAGATTTGTGCTCAAAACCTTTGCAAAACTTACAATTACTTCGTCCCCTGCAGGATGTCCATGCTGGTCGTTAATTTCTTTGAGGTTGTCCAGGTCTATCATGGCAAATATGATTTCTCGATTATACCTTTTGACTCTGAGAAGTTCCTCTGAGAATCTGTCGAGGAATGCTCTTCTGTTGAGGAGGCCTGTTAGAGGATCCTCTCCCGCCAATCTGGATAATTTCAGATTCTGTAAATAATTACTCCTGGCATAATTTTCGAGGATATATGCCACAATCATTCCGATGGCGTTGGCAGATATTAAGAAGAAATTATTGTTGATAAAAATATGAGGAGGTAGGGGATTAATTAACAGAGAGGTAATCTCAAAAGCACATATTATTATAAGAAAGTTTATTGTTGCATACCAGAATCTTAAACGCAAAAAAGTGTAATTAAACATTAATACAAGAAGGACTCCTTGGGAATAAAGATACAGTGCAGGAGGTTTTATCATGGCCAACATGGCAACAATTCCAAATCCTGCTATCAGTACAATAATAGATAGTAAAATTTGTAAGTATTTTACAAAGTGTCTGGAAAAGGTCAAGATAATACTTATCAGTATGGAGGGACATACTATTAAATAACGAATAATCCAAATTTTTGTTTTTGTTTCTCCCACCATAACAGAGTCCGGGACTCCAAATATAGCGTACAAAAAGACACCAGTAAAAAGAGCAATCCTCACAAGGTTCAGAATACTCCGGTTATAATCAAGTATAAATTGTTTTTCAAGTTCTTTATCGTTAAATTTCAGTGTGATCCTGTCGATGGAGATATTATGTAGTTCTAAGTTATTAAAATATTTTTTAGTAGCCATACAGATTTATTTTATAAGAGTTTGATGCATTTTTCAATACCCGGATTATTTTTGAATTACAATGTCTTTGAAAAACCTTTAACTGGTTGTATATTTTTTACATGCCCAAAATAAAACCTTTTGAAAATTACACACAGAGATATGAAGAATGGTTCGAACGACATATTTATGTTTATGAATCAGAATTGAACGCACTTCGAAAGCTTTTACCTCCCGGGAAAGGTATAGAAATAGGTGTAGGTAGTGGGAGGTTTGCAGCCCCCCTTGGTATTAAATTTGGAGTAGAGCCGTCTGTAAAAATGGCAAGGTTAGCCAGGGAGAAAGGGATAGAAGTGATAATGGGAATCGCAGAGGCATTACCAATAAAGGATTACACTTTTGATTTTGCCCTGATGGTTACCACCGTATGTTTTCTGGATGATATTCACATGGCCTTTGATGAGGTTAAAAGGATATTGAGACCAGGTGGATACCTGCTTGTGGGCTTTGTGGACAGAGAGAGTAAAATAGGGAGAAAGTATGAAATACATAAGGAGGAAAGTGTTTTTTACAGTATAGCAAAATTTTATTCCACCAGTGAAGTTCTGGGTTATCTGAATAAAGCGGATTTTATTGAAATCGAGATTGTTCAGACCCTTTTCAAAGATTTAAAAGATATTCAAGCATCAGAGCCAGTAAAGAGTGGTTGTGGTGAAGGTTCCTTTGTAGTGATCAGGGCTCGATCTACCTAATGAAGCCATTAAGTCTGGTTTACACTTTTTCTTCCTTTCCTTCAATTTTTGTGTAGAGTATGTAAGAATATATAACCAGAAAAACAGCCACGCTCAAAACAGGTATCAGAACAAAATATATTGAGTATCTGGGAAATATAACACCTATGAGAGCAATTATTGCTACGAGCTTAAAGAGCAAAGCACCAAGCTTGTGGGTCTTGTTCCAGACCTCCTCACTGGAGATTGTCCATGGTGTTCTGATGCCTACAAACCAGTTTCTTCTGGCCTGAGCCAGTAACAGGGATATAATATACATGAGAAAGGATAGCCCGATCAGGAAGAAAATATTGGGACTTATTTCAATGCCAGCGTTCCACAAAGCAGTCTGGAGCTCAACGAAGATAAAGAACAATAACAGGAAAAAGAAGAATGTATAATACATTTTTAAAAATTTCTGTATGTTTTTTCTCAGCGGGTCGATTTTAGGAATAAGAAGCATAAGAAAGAAAATAAAAAGCATAGTCAACGGGAAGGTAAATAATCCAGTAAATTTGCTGCCCCATCCGTCGGGTATTCCCTGAGCATTCCAGTGTGTTACGATTTTTTCCGGGAGAGTGGGGTAGAAATAAATTGCTATTGCAAAGGAAATAGCAACAAGAATCATTGAACCGTATTTGTAAAATTTCATTTTTACCCCCTTTTTATGAAATACGTTAAATAAATATAGTTTATTCAAAGGAAAAAATCAGTTTTCTTGAGGCCTCGTGATTTATAATTTATTCTTATACTATGTTCGAGGAATGGTGCGGAAAAAGATATTACAGCCTCAGTTGCCATCTGAAAAAGATATTCGGGGAAAAGGTGTATCGTGTATCCCTTGATGCTGGCTTCACCTGCCCTAACAGAGATGGAACCCTGGGATATGGAGGATGTATATTCTGCGACGAGGCAGGTTCAAGGGCTGGATATGTTAAGCCTGAAATCCCTGTTATCGAACAACTTAAAAAAGGAATTGAATTTATACGGGAAAAATTTGGTGCAAACAAATTTATTGCATACTTTCAAGCTTTTTCAAATACATATGCACCGCCAGAAAAATTGAGGGAACTTTACTGGAGTGTCTTTGAAATAAAGGATGTGGTGGGTATATCCATCTCCACCCGACCCGATCTTGTTTCTGAGGAAGTGCTGGATGTAATTGAGGAAATTGCAGAGAAACATTATGTCTGGCTAGAAATTGGTATCCAGAGTATGCAACTTGGAAGTCTGGAAAAGGTAAAAAGGATGCATGGAGTAGCTGAGAATATAGATGCGATTTTAAGGGCTAAAAAGAGAAGAAATATTCTTATACTTGCTCATGTTATACTTGGTCTTCCAGGAGAAACTGTAAAGGAGATGATCGAAACTGCTAAGGTACTATCTGTCTTGGGAATAGACGGCATTAAGATGCATCACCTTTATGTGATAGAAGGTACACCACTAGCGGAGATTTATCGTAGAGGGAAGCTGAAGATTTTTGAAACCCCTCGCGAATATGCAGAAGTTGCCGTGAAATTCATTGAGCATTTAGCACCAAAAATTATAATCCACAGGCTGGCAGGCAGGGCGGTAGAAGGGCTCGTAGCTCCTTCATGGAGTTCCAACAAATTTGTTGCACAGCAGGAAATAGAAAAAATACTCGAAGAACTTAATACTTGGCAGGGTAAGGCACTAAAAATAGGACTTTGATCTGACAAAAATTACCAGTTCAGTTTATTCCCTGTATATTCGATAAAACTTCCCGAATCTTCTATTTTTAGGTTTTCAATAACTTTGATCAGGCCCCTCACCGATTCTTCTGGAGTAACAGGTGCACCTGGGCCTCCCATGTCCGTCCTCACCCATCCCGGATGTACTGATACCACTATGATTCCATACCCCCGGAGATCTCCTGCAAGCATTCTTGTAACCATATTCAATGCAGCTTTTGAAATCTTGTAGCCATAACTGGAGCCACCATTGTATGTATCAGAGATTGAGCCCATGATTGAACTTACATTGACTATTCTGGGCTTACTGGATCTGAAAAGAAAGGGAAGTAGTGCCTGTGTCACTTTCAAGGGCCCAAGAGTGTTTGTATTTATCACCTGAAGGATTTCCTCGAAGTTAAGGGACCCAAAAGAATTCGTTCTATCCAGAACACCTGCGTTGTTAATGAGGATATCTATCCTCTCTACAGGTATCTTTTTCGCAATTTCGCCAATCATATTTTCCTTCGTAACATCCAGTTTGAAAAGATGAAGATTCTCTGTATATCTTGATTTTAATTCCATAAATGCAGGTGAATCTTCCAGACGCCTTGCACCGGCAAGAACAATATCACCCTTCTTAAGGAGTTAGGTGGTGAATTCCAGACCTATACCTCTTGAAGTTCCTGTTATGAAATATACGGTTTTCATATGGCTTTAAATATCCTACCAAGGGAGTGGCCAATCAATTTTGTTTCTAAGTCAAAGAACCACCCAAAGGGTGTTACTTTAACTGTAAACCCGACATTTTCCAATCTTTACTTGGACTCCATTTCTCCTCTATTACTTTTTGTTTTTATTATAGGCATGGGACACATAAATGTCCGCACGTCCAGGGTCTTATCTGCCTTCATGTTACAACCCCTTGTTTTTAATTTATACGAAAGTATTTCAAGTTCTGATTCAATTTCAACATAACTTAATACAACATCTTCTGGGACCTGGATGGGAACAAGGGCAAAGCTTAGGATTGCCTTCACACCAGAATTTATCAGTCTGTTCACAACATCATGGACGGTATCTCTTGGAACTGCCACAACCGCTATGGAGATATTGTTATTTTTAATGAAGTCCTCTAGTTTATCGTCGTGGTATACGGGAATACCGTTAATTTTTTTACCTGCTTTCTGTGGATCTTTATCGAAACCTGCAATGATCCTGAGGCCGGGGTTCATAAACTGGTAGTTTAGGAGGGCCCTACCAACATTACCAATTCCGATGACGATGAGATTTCTTGTTCTATCTATGCCCAGTATGTTTCTGATTTTTTGCTTCAGGACTTCAATATCATATCCAGTACCTTTAACTCCAAAATCCCCAAAGTAAGAAAGATCACGTCTTACAAGAGAACTGGAAATTTTACAGGTTTTCGCCAGTTCCTTAGAGAGGACCACTTTTTTACCGTTTTCACTCATAAACTCAAGGCATCTTAGATACCGTGTAAGTCTTCTTATTGTTACTTCCGGGATGACTTCTTTCATATTCAACTCCTTATGAAAGTTATAACTTTCACATTATAATATTTACTCAAAAATTTGTCAAGGGATAGGGAAATATAGATGGGGTAAGGATAAGTCGTAAAGCGTGAAACGTGCAGCGTGAAGCGGGAAGGGGGAGACGGTAGAGGAAATGCTCCTTCCCCTCCCTTGAGATTCTTCGTCGTCTGCCTGATGCAGACTCCTCAGAATGACAACAAGTAATCCATTCTTCAATCGTCTACCGTTTCCCGTCTACCGAATCTTCCCATGCCCACTTTACGCTGCCCGCTTTACGTCTCTTCGAGATTCTTTGTCGTCCGCCTGATGCAGACTCCTCAGAATGACACGAAGTATCACCCTGAGCAAAGCAACGAATTTAATACCTCGTGCTTCACCGCCTTTGTCATTCTGAGCGAAGCGAAGAATCTCAAAATATCTTAAACGTATAATTATAATTGTTTCCCCCTCACCCTAACCCTCTCCCTCATTCCATTCGGAGACCTTACGGTTCCCTCAAGGGAGAGGGAACTATATTCTATTCTCGTCTACCGTCTACCGATTCTTCCCATGCCCACTTTACGCAGTATGCTTCATGTCTCTTTCATATTTTTCGTCCTCTGCCTGAGGCAGACTTTAGGTTATTATCTAAGGTTTCAGAACTTAGGTGTTATCTTGTACTGCAAGTGTTTGCTTTATAAATGTTGTTTACTCAATTATTGCTGAGCTTTTGAGAGAGTGGAGGAATGCTTTATAGGCAAAATATAATCCCACATAGAAAAATGCATCCCATATAGAGCGTAGCAAAGCCTTTTATACTCTGTTGAAAAATGTAACGAGAGGGAAGGTAATTTAAAAGGCCAATTTTTGGGTATTTTATCACTGCGTTTAACAGTATATTTATTGTTCTACTATTTCAACTCGCCTATTTTGTGCTCTTCCTTTGTCGGTTGAATTAGAAGTCTTTGGAGATAGATTTCCTATTCCATAAGCCTGTAATTGATTTTTATCAACACCATATTTAGTAATTAATTCATTCATTACAGCTTTTGCTCTGTTTTCTGATAATGTCATATTGTCTTGAAAATTTCCTACATTGTCAGTATGCCCTACTATAAAGAACTTTTTATTTTTGTGATTGTTTAAATACTTAGCAATATTTTTTAAAGCAGGAATGGATTTTTCTGTGATAACAGCCTTACCTGTTTCAAAGTAAATACCATCTAATGCCAAGTGGCCCTTCTTATCTATTTTCTCAGTTAACTGTTTTGCAGTGACCAATCCTACATCAGGATTTTTAACTTTTATTACATCTTGATTTATCATTGTGAAATCATCTTTTTCAATGATGTATACCATAGCATAATAGGATGTGTCGTTTTCTTCAAATTTTGAAGCGATATAGGCATAATCATTACCTCGGAAATCATATTCTCCTCCAAATTTATCCCCCAACCTTAATCCTTCTCCAAACATAGTGTATTGCCATTCATAACTTGAATTTCCAAGCTCATTTTCGCCTTTACCACTAAAAAGTATTTCCCAACCAGATTTCTTTAAGGCTGATAAATAATTCATATAAACAAAAGCTGCATTGTTTTCTTTATCCGTTATGTATTGAATTCTATTCACTTCCCCTTCTAATTTTAACTTTTTTCCCCAAGCATTTTGCCCTTCAACTTTTATGATTTTTGAAATAGGTAAAATGTAAATATCCCATTTTACAGAATTATAGTAAGCAATAAAAGAATCATCAAATCTCGAAATCAAAGGGTTGTCTTTTGCTCCTTTGAGGTCCTTTGTTTCTTGTGCAAAAAGATTTGCTGAGATCGTTATTGCAGTTAGCAATATCATTGCTAATTTTTTCATGGTAAAATCTCCTTTTTTGATTGTTTGAGTGATTGTCCTTATCCTAATTTTTGTCCGGAATGTTAGGATATAAACACAAACAGGGGAAATATGTAAACTAATTGTATATACATCCTATTGGACAACCGTTGTGTTTTGTATCAATGAGTTTTTTATAATTTAACACATTGGAATCATACACTAAAAGAGAACAAAAGTCAAACTACTTTTTTGAAATATGGTTGGCGTTACGAGGATGCAGGTTCTTGCGTATGCGATGTGATTTGTGTGGGAGGTAGATTGCTTAAAAACACCTAATGCAAGTAGGATTCCCATGATACCTACTAATATTCCAATAAACGCATAAAAAACATGAACATTATCACCCCATAACATTTTTGACCTGGAAGCTAAAATTTTATAAATAATAAATTCACTTTTACAAAATCCACAAATTGATAAAAATGCACCTATAACAATCATTAATATTCCACAGAAAATATTCATGTTATACTCTTCTCATTTCAAGGATATACCACTTTTATTTATTTTACAAATTATACTGCCTAAACGAAGTAGAGGCAAAGCAACGAAATTGTCAAGCGGGATTTGGATGAAGCTGCACAGCGCAGTGGGTTCTCTCTGTATTTTTAAATTATGCCTAATGTTTCAAGGATATATAAAATTCAGACACAAGCCAAAATTTGGCGAACCCAAAGACGAAATCAGGTATCCAGCTTTTATCTACTGTTATGGATTTTTCAAATTAACCAAGTTTTGACTAATGTCCATATTCCTAATAAAGTTACTAAGATTCCCAAACCCAACCTTAGTTTCTCTTCGGATTTAAACTTTGTAGTGATATGCGGCCCTATTATTGCTCCAACAATTGCTCCAGCAGTTAATATTAAAACAAGATTCCATGTTGTCAATCCATTTCTTATTATGTAAGTTAGAAATCCAGTAATACAAATTGGTGCCTCGGATAAGGTGGTCGTACCAATTGATTTCTTAGTTTCTCTTCCTGAAATTAATTGCCCAGAAGTAACCACAGGTCCAAATCCACCGCCAGATATCCCTTTGTTAAACGCACTAAGTATCCCTATACCAAAAATTTTCTCCCATGAAAAATTAAATCTGCTTCTTAAAAGAAGAATTATTCCCATGAGAAGCACTAACAACCCTATATAAGTTTTCAATGCGACTTTGGGAATACTTATAGCTGTTAATGCTCCTATAATAGTAGCTAAAATGCCAAAGCATGTTATAACAAAGACAACCTTCAAGTCTCTTGTTGTACTTTTTCTAAAAGTCTCTATATAACCCAAGTCGGATAATCTTTTCATTACATCCTTTTTTATGGTGAAATCTACATTCCTGAGTCGGTGATGCCCAATGGATGCAATAATACCCCCAATTGCCTGTGAAAATAAAATAGAGGGAACTACGACTAGGGGGTCAAATCCTACTATGATAAGCACAGGTGAAAGGATTGTTCCGTAAAGCATCCCCAAAGATGAATCAATCATTTCACACACTGAAGCTGCAGCTGATACTAAGAGCATTTCGGTGTTCATCTTAATGCCTCCTTTTTGCACAATTGCAGATAATGGAGCAGACATATTGAGCCCATCTTTCATGGGGCAGGGAAAGGATTCCAAATAGCGTAATTATATCTCCCTTTACTATGCTATGCATAATTGCTGTATTTTTATGAAGTATGTTCCTCCTTCTCTATCGTTTAAGTTAATTTATAAAATGTTCTACAGGTAGAATCAAATTTTTAAAGTGAGAAGAAAAAGACGTTGATGTTAAGAAATGGTATGCTCAAAGAGTTAATAGACTTCCTGATTTCCTGTCTTCAAATATGTATTCATTTTTATTTGAGAATTTAAGATTAGATGGGTTTTGTCCTCTCTGTGACAAATTTGAGGGAGGAAACTTTGAATTAATCCCACTTAAATTAGAAGCTAAACTTTTTCTCTTTAAAGAGCTTAACACAGGCTTCTACAACTTCAGGGTCGTACAATTTCCCTTTATTTCTTGTAAGTTCTTCAAGAGCCTCTTCTATAGAATATGCAGGTCTGTAGGGACGGTGAGAACACATGGCTTCCACTACATCTGCTACAGCAAGAATCCTGGCCTCCAGGAGAATCTCATCATCTTTAAGCCCCCTGGGATAACCAGAACCATCCCATCGCTCATGGTGTTGATATATAATTTCTGCAACAGGCCAGGGGAAGTCAATTTCTTTTAAAACTTCGTAAGCTACTTGTGGATGGGTTTTTACCAAAGTAAACTCAAGTTCGGAAAGCTTTGCTGGTTTGGTTAGTATCTCCACTGGTATTGCAATCTTGCCCATGTCGTGGAGAAGCCCAGCCATCTGAATTGCTTCAATTTTTCCTTCTGATAATCTCATTTCTTTTGCAATAGCAACTGCAAGCTCTGCGACACGTTCTTGATGCCCTGCCGTATAAGGGTCCCTGCTTTCCACAATTTTAGCCATAGCTTTTATAAATTGCTGAAAGCTCTTACGTAGACGTTCATAAGATTCACGGAGTTTCTTTGCCATTTTTTTAAGTTGTGTAACATCTCTTACTACTGCCAACACTTCATTCTCATTTAGTTTCACTATCCGGGCATCCCACTGTCTAACTTTACCTCGTATATTC
>Ga0190352_1000101_pt1 | contig 22827 bp, 21 predicted proteins | sample 4872131011_MG_FD_161682 | JGI IMG/M metagenome (GOLD analysis project Ga0190352, IMG submission 161682) | Hydrothermal vent microbial mat bacterial communities from Southern Trench, Guaymas Basin, Mexico - 4872-13-10-11_MG | ecosystem: Environmental > Aquatic > Marine > Hydrothermal vents >...
GCCACCGGCCAAAATAAGGTACAAGCCACCATTTTTCCATCACGGTTTTGGAAATGCTGCCTAATGTCGATGTAAATCGCGGTGAAGTACTTTTTGCAAGTCAGTTCCTCTCTCTCCAGTGATGATTTCTAACTCCTCTCCTTCGAGCAGCTTGATGATGTAATCCACAATCGCGGCAGGAAAAACGTTATTTTTTTCTAGCCACTGCCGTTTGTCTTGGACCAGCCGGGCCACTTGGCCACAACTTGAAGGTAAAAGAGGAAATTTTTCTTTAGGGAAATTAGAAGCTCCTTCCTGGCTCAAGTAGTACTGGGAGGCAATATCCAAAGAATTTTTCTCGGTTAAGCCTTGAAGGGCGGCAAGGGAGATTGTAGCCAATAAAGGATGAATCAACGCACTTCCGTCAGGACTTCTTAATTCCACTGTTTGTCCTCTTTTTCGGGTTGATGTTTCCTTGGAGAGAGAAGTTTCGGAATGAGAATTTAAGAGAGGAACCCTAATTAAGGCCGAACGGTTACAATCGCTCCAAAATAGTTGCGTGGGGGCTTCTTGATTAGGCACTAGCCGGTAATAAGAAGCCGCCATGGTGTTCCCGAAGGCAAGAAAAAAGCCGGTCGAGTTACACAAGCCGCCAATTAGCTGCAGGGCTTCTTGGGTTAATTTGCCATCCGGAGCCACCATGATGTTTTGCCCTTCTCTCATTAATTCCAGGTGGAGGTGAAATCCATTTCCGGCCACCTCTTCAGCGATTTTGGGAGTGAAAGTTACTAACATTCCTTTCTGGGCGGCCAGTTGGCGCAAAATCCAGCGGGCCAAAACTAAATGATCAGCAGCCGAAACCACTGATTCTGTTTTAAACTCAATCTCTAATTGTTCCAGTGTCTTGCCCTTCAAAAAGGGATTTTCACTTTCCAGATGAGGTAAACAACCGACTTCACTATGGACATACTTGACTGCTCCGGTAATTTTCTGAACCATTTCGGCCGCTTCCTTCAAGAAATCAAGGCCCTTAATAAAGGGTGATGATTCATGATAGCCCTTTTGAGTTTCAGGTGAGTAGAAAATATCTTCGTGATCATAAATTAAATAAAACTCCAGCTCTCCTCCTACCCATAACTCGAGGCCAGTTGTTTTTCTGAGTTGAGCTTCAGCCTGAAGTAAAATTGTATCCAAGGTAAAAGGGGCCAGCTCCCCATCTTTTTTCCGGTAACGACAAATAAAAGATAGATTTCGCTCATCAAAGGGATCCACAAAGGCTGTCGATAAATCAGGGATGATCAGTATATCAGAATAAGTAGAGTCAATAATTCCAGGATAAAGAGATGACCCATCTACTCGTTCCCCTTCCACCAGGATCTTCTCGATTTCTTGGGAATTAAGACCATTGATGGGAATTATTAACTGCTTAAATCGTCCATCCAAACCAAGATAGCGAAAGGAAATTCTTCGAAAATCAAATTTATGAACTAAATTCAGGATATCTTGGGAGGAATAATCCTTTAGATTGCCAAATGAAAACTGCTCTTGAGAAACATCTTCTCTTTGGTTCATATCCACATCTCCTGTTTAACCTTTGACAATTGTTTTCTTATTTTACGTGTTATCCTGACTATTTGCAATCTAATTGGCCCTCAACTCAACGGGAAGAGAAACATGTGTTCCCTTCTCCCCTGCTTTCAGGGGCCTTGCTGGTCAAATGCCAAATTGGGGATGGCTCTAATTTCTTACCCCAACGCTCGACATCTAAATTCAAGTTAATCAACCCTCCCCTTCTAAATAGGGTAAATAAGTGAACTGCCACCAATTAAGAAATAAGGTAAATAGGTGAGCTGTCCCCAATTTTTTTGGTGAGCTGTCCCCAATTTTGTCACCAATTTTGAATTTTCTGATCTTGGTGTTTGACAATTAAGATAGCCTTTGTTAAAGAAAAATAACTTGCTTTACAAAAAGGAATTAATGATGAAGAAGTCCATCAACAGGCGCAAAAACTGCCCGAAAACTGGGCGAAAACTGGGGACACAATACGAAAACTGGGGACACATTACATATTTACCTAATTTTTGGGAAAACTGGGGACAGTTAATTTTTGAAAATGGTGACAGCTTATTCTTTTACCCTATTTTTTTTAAACTAACTAAATGGGCAATACAATAAATAATTGCTCTTGTCCCCAAGTGACAGGAATGAGTTACTACGTTAAGGCAAAGGGACAAATAAATGGCCAAAAGAAAAAAACTAATCCGTCGGCCCCTTACCTCAGTTTTGATTAAACCAGCTGGTCCTGATTGTAACATGGCCTGCACCTATTGTTTTTACCTCGAAAAACACAAACTATTTCCTCTTCCTAAATCGAAGTCTCATCGGATGTCCCCTGAAATCTTAGAAATAACAGTCAAGCAAATAATGACGCAAGGGAAAAAAGAAATTTCTTTTGGCTGGCAAGGAGGAGAGCCAACTTTAATGGGGCTAGATTTCTTCCACCAGGCTGTTCACTGGCAACAAAAATACGGACAAAACCAGATTGTGGGCAATGGCTTGCAAACCAATGGTCTCCTCTTGAATCAACAATGGGCAAAATTTTTAAGAGAATACAATTTTCTAGTTGGACTAAGCCTTGATGGTCCTCCCCATATCCATGATCGCTACCGGCGATTGAAAGGCGGCCAAAAATCAGGAGCAAAAGTAGTCGATCGAGCCAAGCTCTTGCTGGATGAAGGAGTAGAAACTAATGCCTTGGTGGTGGTCAACGACTATTCTTCTCAGTTCCCCGAGGAAATTTATGAGTTTCTAAAGTCACTCGGTCTTACCTACCAGCAATACATTCCTTGTATTGAACCCGATAATTCAATTCCTAAACGTCCTCGTTCTTTCTCGGTTACTCCTGAAGCCTATGGGCAGTTTCTTATCCGCCTCTTTGACAAGTGGATTGCCGACTTTAAGCAGGGGCAACCCACGACTTCTATTCGCTATTTTGAGTCATTATTCTTCACTTACGTCGGCCTTGAGCCACCTGAATGTACTCTTCTCAAAGAATGTGGCGTTTATGTCGTCATTGAACATAATGGAAATGTTTACTCCTGCGATTTCTTCGTCGATCCCGAATGGAAACTGGGTAATGTCACAACCAGTAAAATAGTCGACATGTTAAACTCGGCTCGCCAGAGAAAATTTGGGCAAAGAAAAGCCGATCTTCCTCCCGAATGCCGTTCTTGTCGCTGGCTAAGACATTGTCGCGGGGGATGCCCCAAAGAAAGAGGCTTTCTACCCCACCCCGAAAAAAGTTATTTTTGCCAGGCCTACTCGCAATTTCTAAGCCACGCCGACCCAATTTTTAAGAAATTAGCCCAAGAGTGGAAAGCTAAAACCGGCTCTATGACCTAAGTGTCTCTTCTCTTTTTCTAAATTAAAAAGGAAAAAAGCCAATCTTGTCCTTTTTTTTTCTTTATTTTTTCCCCAGGCCCATTATTTTTTGCCTAATTTCATCTTCTTGCCGAGGAAAAAGGGGAAAGGAATAAACAGAGAGAGAATCTACTTTTTCCCCCATGATTATGAGACAAGTTCCTCTTGATGACATATTCTTAAATAACCTTCCTTGATCAATCCAGATTGGAAAAGAAAGCTGATTAGCTTGAATAAAACCACGAATTTTCTTGGCCATAATTGGCCAATGATTTCCTGCCCTTGGTCCTCTCTCGCCAACCAAAATACCCAGGGCGTTATCTCTTAACCAAGGGGAAGGAAGGCTATTAAAAAAGGTAACGAAACTATTTAAACAATTGGCACACATTAAATCTTTCCAGTTAATAAAAATCAAAATTTTTGGTTGATATCCATCTCCGCCCTGCTCGAGGCTTTGACTTGTTTTTCCCGAAATAAAAAGAAAGACAAAGAAAAAGAGCCAAACTCCGGCCCCTAATTTCTTTAACCGCGAAACTTTTCCCCTTCTCATTATTACTCTCCAGGAAAGAAATGGCCATCGCTTGATGACCAAGCAATGGCCATTTCTCTATTTCCGGTCTCAAGATTTAAGTCATCAACCCCAACTCAACTTCCAACATTGCCTCTAGGTCTAGGGGGAATCAAGATGGTAAATAATTTTGAACTTTCGCAGGGAAACCCCATTATTGCCCCGGGCATAAAGATAACCTTGTGGTCCAACGTGAATAGTGTGGCTTTCCTCGGGTAAAGTAAAGCTTGTTAAGTAGCGACCACTGGGATCCAGAATGAAAACATCCCGGCTTGGATGTTGAGCATAATGTCCCCCTAAAACAAAAATCTGGCCATCAGGATTAATAGATATATCTTTATAGACAACGCGAGTTGGAACTTCAAAACGGTCGACTTTTTCTCGCGAGACTGACTTAACCTTCAGGATCCTCTTGGTCCAGACTTTCTTCCCCTGGGAATTGTATTTTTCAATTTTATCTTGAAAAGTAAAGGCCACATAAATATTGCCCTCTTGGTCACAGGTCAAAGTGGCAAAGTCCAGCATTAATTGCTTTGCTTTGGTGTAAGTAAATTCAGTCATCAGCTTACCCTGGAAATCGATAAGTTTAACCTGTCCTGCTCCCGCTCCAACCACCGGAATCAAAGCTATTTTCTGCCCGGAAAGGGGTTTCATGTCTAAAATCAGGTTAGGAAAAGGTATTCTGCGGAGATAATTTAACTCCCGGTCAAAAACACTAATCCCCCTTATGTTTTGATCCGTAACCAAAACGTAATTACCCTGCAGCTGAACTTCGCGAGGGGCTAAGAATTCACCTGGTCCTTGACCTCTTCTTCCCACTTTTTTCACCAACTTCCCTTGGGGAGAAAACTTTTTTAATGAATAATCAAGGGCATCAGTCAGGTAAATATAACCCTGTTCATCAACGGTAATTCCCACCCACATAAAAATCAAATCATCATCCAATTTACCCAACCTCATCTCCTCTTGCAAAGTTACCTTGAAGGATTTGGCTGGTAAAAAATTGGCACCGAGGAAAAAGAGGACTAATATCCCCATGGTCACCAGAGTTCTTTTCATCTTGCCCTCCTAGAAGAAGAGACGCCTGTTCGAGCTTGACAATCTCAATTTTTCAACTTTTTTTGACATACTTTAAACAAAAAGCATAACCGATAATGCAATAAAAAGAACTCCCGTCAACGGCTAGCCGAAAATCTATTAGACAGCGGATAAGGGCGTCTTCGCAGGCACTATCACTATCTCCAGCCCACATACTCAAATTCAGGCCGCTCACCAGCAATCCTAAGACCAAAGCACAAATCAAAAATTTTCTACTCCAGTTATAAGCCTTGTTTTGCATTTTTTCCTCCTTAGTTGATAATCACGTAGCGGACACAGAAATCATAGCCAACTAAACAGCTACCAAAGTAAATCAAACTGGCCACATAGCTTCCGCTAACTAAGGCAATAACCGCATCAACTCCGCATCTCTTAAACGCATCTAGACAATCCTGGTGGGTGAGGCCCTTCCCCTCAACCGGAAAAGTAACAAGTAGGAAAAGCAGACTGAAAAGTAAAGGGATAACTAAAAACTTTTTGGATTTAAAATATTTCATCTTAAAACCTCCTTTCGTTTTTTTTTACTGCAATAAATAAACCAATCCTTACCCCGGTTAATCAATGATTTATGTTATTGATAATAAAGTAGTTAACATTAATTTCCAGGTTACCAATTTCCCCTGCTGACAACTTTAGGGAAATTTCATTGACAATTTAGTCAACTCTTATTGACTCTAATTTCCCCATTTCCAATTTTAAGTCATACTCTTTGATTTTATTCTGCCCGGAGCCAATTCTAGATGAGAACTTCCTCGAAATCATGATTATCAGGGTAAAAACATTTAGTTTAAGCGAGCAAGAAAAACCTTCATCCAGAACTATTGTCGCCACGCAGGTAGCTACCCACTCCCCCCTAGGCAGGAATATTGTAATTTAATTGAATTCAATAAATTACCCAAAATGCAGAAATATCTTTGGGACACGAATGAATAAGGATAATTAATTTTCTATCTTTCTATTTGAGCATGGGGATTTTAATCCCTTTTTGCCGAGCAAAACTTATAGCCTCTTCATAGCCCGCATCGGCATGCCTGACTACGCCGCTCCCAGGGTCAACCGTTAAGACTCTTTCCAGTCGACGGGCAGCCGACTCCGTCCCATCAGCAACAATAACCATGCCGGCATGAATCGAAAGTCCGATGCCCACTCCCCCACCATGATGAACCGAAACCCAAGATGCACCACAGACAGCATTGAGCAAAGCATTCAGAATGGGCCAATCGGCGATCGCATCTGAACCATCTTTCATTCCTTCTGTTTCCCGGTTAGGTGAAGCAACTGAACCAGTATCAAGGTGGTCACGGCCAATCACAATGGGAGCGCTTATTTTTCCTTTCTTAACCAAATCATTAATCACCGCTCCAAACCGGGCCCGCTCGCCATATCCCAGCCAGCAGATCCGGGACGGTAGCCCCTGAAATTTAACTCTCTGTTGAGCTTTCCTAATCCATCGATGGAGAATTTCATCCTCAGGAAATTCTTTAAGCACCGCTTCATCGGTCGTATAGATGTCCTCTTCTTTTCCAGAAAGAGCCGCCCACCGGAAGGGTCCTCGTCCATGACAGAACAAAGGTCGAATATACTCGGGGACAAATCCGGGTATATCAAACGCCTTGGCCACCCCTGCTTTCTGGGCTTGACCGCGAAGATTATTACCGTAATCAAAAGCTACTGCCCCTCGTTTCTGCAATTCCAACATCGCTTCCATTTGCACGGCCATCGATTCATAAGCTCGTTTAATATACTCCTGGGGATTTTCCTGCCGTAACCGCAGAGCCTCTTGGTAGGGAATCCCCCGGGGAACATAACCATTCAATTCATCGTGAGCAGAAGTCTGATCAGTCAAAACATCAGGCGTAATTCCTCGACGAACAAATTCGCAAGCAACATCAGCGGCATTCCCAACCAGGGCAATAGATAAAGCTTCTCCCTTTTTCTGAGCCTCCCGAGCCAACCGCAACGCTTCATCTAAGTCCTTGACCACTGTGTCCACATATTTGGTCTGGAGTCGCCGTTTGATTCGCTCTTCATCAACTTCAGTAATGATGGCCACTCCCTCATTCATCGTCACCGCCAGCGGTTGAGCTCCTCCCATTCCTCCCAAACCAGCGGTTAGCACCAGTTTCCCCTTTAGACTGCCTCCAAAATGCTTTTTGGCTACCGCCGCCAGAGTTTCAAAAGTACCTTGTAAAATACCTTGGGTTCCAATGTAAATCCAACTACCAGCCGTCATTTGACCATACATGGTTAGCCCCAAAGCTTCGAGGCGACGGAATTCATCCCATGTGGCCCATTTGGGAACGATTAACGCATTGGCAATTAAAACGCGGGGGGCTTCAGGATGAGTTTTAAATATTCCCACTGGCTTACCAGATTGAATAAGAAGGGTTTCATCATTCTCAAGCTTTTTTAGGCTCTCAACAATCGCCCGGAAACAATCCCAATTGCGAGCTGCCTTGCCTGTCCCTCCATAGACTATTAATTCCTCCGGTTTTTCGCCCACTTCAGGATCAAGATTATTCATGAGCATTCGTAATGCCGCCTCTTGAGACCAGCCTTTTGTCTGCAGGCTATTCCCGCGCGGGGCCCGAATTGGAAAAATAGCCTTGGTCATGGTTATCCTCCTCTTGGGAAAAGTCTTATTCCCTCCTTTGAATTTGAGTCACCATGGTTGGTAATTTTTTCATCCTCTGGAGGGTTTTCTCTTTTCCCATATATTTTAAAACATCAAAAATACCGGGACTAACTTTCATCCCTAAAAGAAGAACTCGCAAAGCATGAATTAAAAGAGCAGCCTTAACCCCCTCTTCCTCCGCTCGTTGACGCAAAACCCTCTCGGTAAGATCGGGCCTAAAATCTTTTAATTGCTCAAAATCATTTTTCAACTTGTCCAGCAACTCAGGTAATTGGGGATGAGTCAAATATTTATTAACCGCTTCCTCTTCAAGAGGAAAGTCGTCGCTGAGAAAAGGCCGGCAATTCTTGGCTAATTCATTAATTGTCTTTGATCTCTCCTTAAGAAGACCAATTAGGCCAAGAAACCAATCTTTTCTGTCGGAATCCAGATCTTCTGGCCATAAAGAAGATCGAATCAAATTTTCTCTAATCACCGGAAAAAGTTCCTCCGCTGACATTTGATTTATTAACTGATGATTTAGCCATTCCAGCTTGGAAAGATTATAAATGGGGCTTCCTTTACTCACTCGATCAAAAGAAAACCGGGCCACCATTTCTTCCACGGTGTAAATTCGCTCCTCATCCCCAGGTGACCAACTCATCTGAGCTAAAAAATTAAGAACAGCCAAGGGAAGATATCCTTGGTTGCGAAACTCAAGAACTGAGGTTACTCCATGTCGTTTACTTAACTTTTTTTTGTCTGGCCCCAAGATTAAAGGCAAATGTCCAAACCGAGGAAGAGGAACACCCAAGGCTTCATAAAGTAAAATCTGTTTGGGAGTATTCGAGATATGATCATCTCCCCTGATAACATGGGTAATGCCCATACTGAGATCATCAATGACTACGGAAAGATGATAAGTTGGGTATCCATCACTCCGCAATAAAACAAAATCTTCAATGTTTTTACTTTTAACCTTAATCTGCCCATGAATCAAATCATCAAATTTTATTTCTTCCTGCCCGGGGACCAAAAATCTAATTGCCCGGGACCGGTTTTCAGCTTCGAACCGCTTTTTCTCTGCCTCGGAAAGATAGTAACATCTTCGATCATAGCGCCAAAACTCTCCCTTGGAGCGGGCTTTGGCTTTCCTTAATTTAATTTCCTCTGGAGAACAATAGCAATAATAAGCTTTACCCTTAGCGACAAGTTGCTGCGCTGCCTCCCGATATAAGTTTAATCGCTCTGATTGATAGTAAGGTCCTTCATCCCATTCAAGACCTAGCCACTCGAGGCCAGCGACTATTCCTTTCGTCATTTCCTGGCTTGATCTTTCGATATCTGTATCTTCAATGCGTAATATAAATTTCCCCTTATTTCCTTGGGCAAATAACCAATTAAAAAGGGCTGTTCGCGCTGCTCCAAGGTGGAGATGTCCGGTGGGGCTAGGAGCAAAACGGACTCTCACTTGGGCCATCGATAAAATCTTATCATATCAAAGAAAAAAGACAACTTCAGAAGTTGACTTGGAACAAAAAAATTGATAATAAAAAAGAAAATTTTTTTAAACTATTTGCCATTTCCAGTAAATAAAGATTAAAATAGAAACCGCTAAGGAGAAAGTAAAGGTTGAGGTTTCCAAAAAAACGGGTATAGATAGTAACATGAACTCTTTTGCTCCCCTAAAAATACTTCTCTTGCTGCGGAATCAAGAAGATACCTCCCAACTTCAACCTCTGCTCACCCCCTTCGGAGAAGTTTTGGTTGCTCTTTCCCAGCAAGAAGCAATTCAACAATTCCAGCGTCACCAATTTCAAGTAATAGTCGTTGACTATATCTTGGGAAAGTATGCTAATCTCAAAGGCTTAATTCGACCCGAAACTAGTGTTATCGTCACTGGATCTTCCGACCAGGGAGTTAAGCTCGCCCTTCAAGATTGGCCAACTCGATGGTATGTCGACGCTCAACCTTTTCCTTATTCAGAAAGATCAATTCTTACTTTTCGGAAAGCTTTACAAAGAGCCATCGATCATTCCCTTCTTCTCCAAGAAATAAATCACCTGCGGCATTTATTGGCCCAACAGGAAATCGAAATTAAGGAAAGCTTCCACCAGATCAGGGAAATTAAAAAAGCCATCAATGAGCACATCGTAAAAGAAATAGAAAAAAGGGTTGCCTTGGAATCGCAATTCATTTGGTTTAAAAAAGAAAAGCAGAAAATTGAAGAAATATTAAAAAAATTACATAAGGCCCATGATGTTACTGATCTCCTCGATATTGTTTATGATATAAAACAAATAATTGGTTCCCAAGGAATCTCTCTCTACCTGGTGGAAGAAAACGAAATTTCTGGAAAATTCCTCAAACCGCTGGTTTGGAATAACAAAATCTTGTCTTACCCTGACATTTCTTCTCATCTAGTTTTACTTGAGAAAATGGATTATGCGGCTTTTACGGCTAAAACCGGAACCCCAATCAATTCTCCATCATCTGAATTTGACCAAAGACTTTCCCCTCGTTACCTTAAGCAGCTTGGTTATGAATTAAAAAATCTATTGTGTGTACCCATTCGCCAAGATGAAGAAATTATTGGAGTCTTGGAAGTTTACAACAAGATAACTCCACCCCGTGAAAAAGACAAGAACTTTACCCCCGAAGACGAAAAAATCTTAACCCGGTTAAGTGAACATATCGGGATTGCCATCACCAAATTAAATTTGATCCAGTATGATGCTCTAACTGGCTTACTTCGAGCCGAACCCTTCTTTGAAAAGGCAATCATCAAGATTAAATCTGAAAGCAAGCGGCGACTCGAAAATTCCGCCTTTGCCCTGGTTATGGGAGATGTCGACTGGTTTAAAAATTACAACGATCGCAATGGACACGAAGCGGGAAATCGCTTGCTCCGCGAACTAGCCCGGGTTCTAAAATCATCCACCCGGGATGAAGATTTACTTTGCCGCTATGGCGGCGAAGAATTTTTATTCTTCTTAACGGGAATCAAAACCCCCGAAGAAGCCTGGACCTTTACCGAAAGAATTAGAAAAAATGTGGAAGAATATTATTTTGAAAGCCAGGAGTTTCAACCCAACCACAATCTCACCATGAGCTTTGGGATCTCCTTTTTCACCAGAGATAAATTTCCTGATCTTAAACAATTATCTAAAAAAGATTTAATCAAACTGGCCAACGAAGCCGACATTGCTCTTTCTCAAGCCAAGGGAAAAAAGACAGCTTTATCTCCAGGCCTTCCGGAAAAGGCAAAGTTAACTAAAAATAAAATCTGCCTATTCAGTAATTCTAACCTCTCAGCCAAAGAAATACCTCTTATTCAACCCATTGATTCTTCGGTGAAAAAAGAGAGGCGGCGATTTCCTCGTTATTATTCCACCAGCTTGTTGATCCTCAGTTTAGACGGATTTCAAAAAATATCGAAAACTGTTAATCTTAGTTTAGGGGGGGCAAAAATTATAACCAACATTCCCTTGCCGGAAAATAAGGAAATAAAGATAATTCTTGTCCTCGGGAACAAAGTTTTCCAAACTCGAGGTAAAGTTGTCTACTGTGTGCCAAGCAATCATGCTTTAAATTATAATTATCATTCCGGGATAGAATTTTTAGAATTGACTTTCAAAAACCGTCACGTTCTTGAAGATTATTTCAAATCTCTAAATATCTCCCCTTCCCGATTTTCCTAAAATTCCCCCTTCGACAGAAATTTTATTATTCTTGGAATTTTGTAATTCTTAGATAAAAGACAACTTCTATTTAAATTTAAGCCATCAATTGGCCGTCAATTCATGGTAAAGAGATTCGAGATACTTCTCCGGAGGACTTAGGATCGCGGTAAAAACATTTTTTAACTCTCTGATATACATATCAAAAGCAGCAAAATCTTCTTGATTACTCCAATTCCCCAGAGTTACCCTTTCCAAGACATCTTTGACCACTTCTTTGTTGATAGTTTCCTGGGTAAACTGAGGAAACTTACAATTTTCTCTTTCCGCTAATTCAACTACTCCCAGCATCATCTTCCTTAGTTCTTCTTGAAAGCTGATGATATCCTGCTTGACAAAAAATTGTTCTCGAGGAGATTCGGTTTGAGAGAGCTTGATATAAAGCTTCTTGGCTTCTTCTACGTAATCACTCATTTTGGAAACCAGATATTCGCTGTCAATTATAATTTTATCTTGGTGTTCATAAAAACTTACGGTCCCATTTCCCTCAATCTTTTCCTCCTGCCGATACTTTTCTAAAAGATTGTAGGCATCTTCCAGCCCAATCTCCGTTGAAGGCTGCTCAACTTGAGAAGTTTCTGTTTCTTCTGCGGGAATCTCTTCTTGGCCAGGGGTTTTTAATTCCTCCTCTTCGGTAACTTCGGCTTCTGAATCCTTTTCTTCCTTACTTACTTCTTTCTCTTCAGATCCCTCAGCTTTTATCTCCTCCCCGCTCTCACTTTCTACCGGGCCCGCCATCTCCTTTTCACTTTGTGGTTCGGAGGACGCGGATGCTTCACCTTCTCCTTGGACAGCTTCTGGGCTTTCTTTTTCTTGTTCGTGAATAGGCTCGGCAGTTTCTTCAATTCCTTCTTGTTCTTCTACCCGGGCTTCACCTCTGTCGGCAACCGGCTCTAAAAATACCTCATTGGTTTCCAAAAGTTCTTTGATTTTATTCAATCTAACCAATTCCCGTTTTAAATCAATTCCAACTTCGGTATCACCGTTATTTTCTGGTAACTCAGCAACAATGCCATATTTCTCTTCCAAGGTCCTTTTCAAGGAAGTAGCTTTTTCCAGGGATTCATGATGAATTTTTTCTAGTTCTTGGTTTAATTCACTAACTACTTTGAGCTCAGTCATGGTTTGAGCGGTCATGTTTTCAATTTGGCTCTGCAGTTCGATCGCTTTCGCCAGATGATCTTTGATTTGAGTCTTTATTTCTTGCTTTTTTTGTTCATATTCCGCAAAAAGCTGACGGTAAGTGCTTAAAGTTTGTTTCTCTTGATTGAGCTCTTCTTCAATGGCTTGAATTTTTCTTTGAGCTTCTTCCTTTTCCCTTTTAATCCTCTCCTCAACTTCCTTCTCGATTGATTCTTTCTTTTTAACGAGGATTTCTTCCAATTGATTTTCTATTTCGCCAATAATAGCTACTGAATCACTGCTTTTTTCTTTTTTCATGGTTTAATCTCCTTCCCCCTTTTGGGATTATTTACTATCTCCTTTTTTATTTTATTTTAATTTCATTGTCTAAATTCGACAACATAATGTCAAAAATAAATTATTCCAACAATCGCCTTTCTAGAGGAAATGTAGGGGGATATTTTATTCTCTCATCTCACCCCAAAAGGTGAGAAAAGATGAGGTGTTACCTCGACTTTGCGGACTTTATCCAAGGTTCATACTGGGGAAGAAATCGAGTAGTTTCAAACCTAATTTTTTCCCACTTGCTTATCTCGATCGAACAGAAAGCATCCACCACTTCTGGATCGAATTGGGTGGCTTTATTCTTAATTATTTCTTCCCGGGCAACTTGAAAATCCCTTTCTTTCCGATAAGGACGATAAGAAGTAATCGCGTCCAAAGCATCAGCCAGGGCAAATATTCTTGCTTCTAGGGGGATATGCTCTCCCTTAAGCTGTTGAGGGTAACCCGTCCCATCATATCGCTCATGATGATAGAGAATTATATTCCCCACCTCAGGAACTAATTTGATTTCTTTTATTAATCCAAATCCCAAAGAAGGATGAAGCCTTATTTTTTCCCATTCCTCCTCGGTGAGGGAGCCGGCTTTTTTCAAAATGGAATCCGGAATAGCTATTTTTCCCACATCGTGCAAAAGGGCTCCCTTGCGAATATTATCAAGCTTTTCTTTTTCCTCGATACCCAAAATTCGAGCCAGAACCTGGGAATACTTAGCCACTGTTCGCGAATGGCCAAAAGTCTCGACATCTCTTAAATCCAAGGCGGTCATTAAGTTTTCAATGGTAGTATCATAAATTTCTTCCAATATATCGGCTTTTTTTAGGTATCTTTCCTGTTCTCTTTTCAACTTTCTTAATTCTTTTAAATATAAATCATTTTTATATCTAAGCTCTTGCTTTTCTTGTTCATTAATTAACACAGCGTAGAGACCCGATAAATTTTCAGGTTCTCCTAGGTGATGGATAAGCCCCTTATTTATCAATTCCACCCCCAAATAGGGCTCATCTTGAGGAGTTAAAAGAATAATGCTCAAGCGGGGATTAAAAGAATGAATGGAGCGTAATAACCCCACCTGATAGCTATCCAGTTGGGAACAATTAAAAATAAGAAAGGAAAAGTTGTTTACTCCCAATAATTTATCAGCGGCCTGTTTTATATCTTGAACTTCAGTCAGTTCATAAGCCAACTCTCGTAAAAAACGGGCTAGCCGTCGTCTTCTTTTTTCTGAGGGATCAACAACTAAAACTTTTTTTGTTTTCATTAAACGGTCTCCTTTTCCAATCCTCTCCTCCTTGATTTTCTTATATCTTATTTAGAACAACTAATCAAGAAATTTACGAAGCTAAGCCGCTATTTTCAACTCAAGAATTAACTTTGTCCTGGCGGGTTACTCACCAAGTGGAAAAGGCCAATCTAACTTTTCTTATCTCCACTATGTCTCCATTATGGACGAAAAATAGAAGTTAGCTCTAAATGCTCCTTCGAGTGGGAAAACCTGATTGGATACCTTCGTCAGACTGCCCGGAAAACAAATGCCAGGAATTTTAATTTTTGGCTTTGTCCCCAAGGGAGGGGAAACAAAATCGAACGAAAGGCCAAGGAGAAGGTCGGAGCCACATTGAAGATTTAGCCTTCCGGAACCGTCCTTCGAGGGAACCCGGCCGCCTCGGGCGCCGAGCGCCTATTGAGCACAGCTCGTTTAGAGTTTTGTAACTCATATTAACTTTGAAACTCATATTAACAGAGAATAAAATCCAAAGGTTCGAATTTATCGGGCGCATTTTCGCCGGCGACGAGAAGGGCGGTGAAGAAATGGCGTTAAAATCTCGACCGAAGCGGAAACATTTCCTTCGCCTTGACATAGTAACTCATTCCCCTCACTTTAGGACAAAACCTATTATTTATTGAATTGCCCATTTAGTTAGTTTAAAAAATAGGGTAAAAGAGTAAGCTGTCACCTATTTTATTTTCGAGAAAATAGGGTAAATGGGTGAGCTGTCACCAGATTTTCAAAAATTAAATGTCCCCAGTTTTTTTAAAAAAATAAGGTAAATATGTATTGTGGCCCCAGTTTTCTTGCCAGTTTTCTTGATTTATCCTTTTTCATTTTTAATAACAGCTCGGCAGACTCTGGGAATGCCCTGGCAATCAGACTGGAAAGACACCGACTCCCATTGGGGCCCAAATAAATCTTTGACCTTCTGAGCTTGATTCCAGCCAATTTCTAATATCAGTGTTCCCCCTGGTTTAAGCAGTAACGGCGCTTCTCTGACCAATTTCTCGATGACATCAAGGCCTTGCGGACCAGCTACCAAAGCACAACTCGGCTCATAATTCTTGATAGATGGAGAAAGCTCTTCCCATTCAGTAATGGAAATATAAGGAGGATTAGAGACAATTAAATCGAAGCCATCCCTTGTCGAGGATTTTTTAAACAAGCTCAATCCATCGCCCTGGATAAGCTCAACATTTTTAACCTGATGGAATTCGAGATTGCGTTTCGCCCAAGCCAAAGCATCGGGCGAAATATCAGTAGCCAAAATAAAAGTAGAAGGCCGTTCTTTAGCCAAAGAAACAGCAATATTTCCACAGCCTGTCCCAATATCAAGAATCCGAGCTTTTTCTTCAGGAAGAACAAGCTGGAGAACTTCTTCGACGACCAATTCCGTTTCGGGCCGAGGAATAAGAACTCCTTGACCAACAAGAAACGGGAGGCTCCAAAATTCTTTCTGCCCGGTTAAGTAAGCCGCGGGGAAACCTAAAGAACGAAGGGCCAGCAACCGGTAGTATTTTCGGCGCAAAGAAAGAGGGGGAATCCAGGTTGGAGATGTATAATATTCTTCCTCACTCAAACCAGTGGCCGCTAAAAGCAGAACTTTGGCCTCCAATTCTGGATTTTCTAAATGAATAAGGCTTTCCCGGCCAAAATTGAAGAGTTTGTTTAAGTTAGCCATTTTTTTATTTTATGAAGCTTTTATTTTTTGTTTTTCCAAGGAAGACAGCATTTGGGCTTGATAATGAAAAGTCAAAGCATCAATAATTTCATCAAGTTCACCATCCAAAATACATTCTAATTTATGTAAAGTTAAATTTACGCGGTGGTCGGTAACTCGAGATTGAGGAAAATTATAGGTCCGTATTTTTTCGCTCCTTTCTCCTGTTCCTACTTGCGATCTTCTATCCTGGGCAATTTTTTCTTTTTGTTCTCTCTGGACTTGGTCAAGCAGACGCGATCTTAAGATCCTCATGGCTTTTTCTTTATTGCGGTGTTGTGATTTTTCGTCCTGGCAAGAAACAACGATACCTGAGGGCTTATGAGTTATTCGAATGGCGGTATAGTTCCGATTGACATTTTGACCTCCTGGTCCTGAAGCCCCAAAGGCTTCTATCCGGAGATCTTTGGGATCAATTTGAACATCTACTTCTTCTGCTTCGGGTAAGACAGCCACGGTTACCGTCGAAGTATGAATTCGTCCGCTGGCTTCTGTCTGCGGAACTCGCTGCACCCGATGAACCCCGCTTTCATATTTAAGAAGTGAATACACCCGATCTCCTCTAATATTGAGAATCGCCTCCTTAAATCCCCCGATTGGTGAATAACTAGCTTGCATGAGCTCATGATTCCATCCCTTTTTTTCCGCATAACGCATATACATCCGGCAAAGATCTTGAGCAAAAAGAGAGGCTTCATCCCCCCCCGCGCCAGCTCTAATTTCGAGAAAGACATTTTTTTCATCATTAGGGTCTTTGGGGATTAACATTATTTTCAATTCTTCAATGAGTTTTTGTTCTTGACGCTGCAAAGTTTTAAGCTCCGCTTCAGCTAAAGACCTCAACTCTTCATCGCTCTGGGGATGTTTCAGGATTTCTTTCGACTCTAAGATATCTCTGCGGATTTTCTTTAATTGCTCATATTTCTCAACTAGGGGTTCTAATTCCGCTCTTTTTTTCGAAATTTCCCGCAATTTCTGAGGATCAGAAAGAAAGCGGTGATCAGTGAGGTCCGCGGTTAACTTATCGTACTTTTCTTTTATCCTTTCCAGCTCCTCAATCATCAGACCTCGCCTGTAATATTTCCATACTTTTTCCTGAATTTCTCTACTCTTCCGGCACTATCGACAAATTTTTGCTTACCGGTAAAGAAGGGATGGCATTGAGAACAAATTTCGACTCTAATCTCTTTTTTAGTTGACCGGGTCTTAAAAGTATTGCCACAAGCACAAACTACCGTGCATTCTACATATTCAGGATGAATTCCTTTTTTCATCTCATTTCTCCTTTTAAATTAGAGTGAATTATATCAGATTTACCCTCACTAGACAATCTCATGGCTGGGACCATTGGTTTTGTCTCATCTTGGATTTAAAACATTCCCAATCGATAGTAAAAGAAAAATTATCTTCGGCTTGTTTTACTTTATTCTTATATTCAGAACTTTTAAAATAGCTTTTTAATTCATGGTTTAAGGGATAGACCTGTTCCTCAGCAGTCCATTCGTATACTTTCCCGTCATGGCTATGCAAACAACCCCAATAGACAATCCAGGCTAATTGTTTAATAGAAACAGAAAGAGCTGTCTTCCGAATTTTCCTCACTTCAGCTTCTTTTAAAGGATTAATAAAGTTGAAATAACGAGAAAAAAGCACTGCATTATGAAAATAAGCAGGGAAAGCCACCAGGCCATCAGCTTTGATTAAGCGGGCAACATAAATAAACAAATCCATAATTTTCCGGCTGAGTTTTAATCCAGGATGCTTTTGCCCAGGAAGAGGGAGGTCTTCCGGTGAAAAATTCAACTTTGGATTCTGAAGAGTTAGCCATTCCAAAAATAAAAATCGCCACCGGGTTTTACTAAATTTAAAATCCAGAGGGGGAGAAAAAGAGAAATATCCTTCCTTGATTTTTAGATCGACAACCAACTTTTCAGGATCTTTGGTCTCATGGAATATTTGAAAATGCTGGGTTGGATAAGATGAGGAATCGACTTGAAAGACAAGAGGCCAGAGGTCTCTCTTGCGAGCCTCTTTAATAAAATTTCTCTTTTTTAAAACTTGGACAACCTCCTGGAGCACATAACGGCCAAGAAATAAAGTGCTTCCTCTTGATTGCGCTCCTTCGAAAGATATATCTTCTTCCCTAAGGATGGTCTCTGTTATTTTCGTTTTATCTTTCCAAAACATTTTATTACCCTAATCAAATTCTAATTCTAGGTAAAAAGCTTTGTAAATTCAAACAGCTAATTACCAATAAATGTCAAAGTGGCTCACTACCCTTTGAAATATTGCGAGGCCAGCTTCCCCGAACTATAACTTCTCCCCGGGCAAGAAATATATTTTAACTAGAAGAGACAACCTTAATCTGGATTAGCCATTCCCCAAAAAAATCCAGCCCCCTTTCTCCTCTCCCCGAATAAAAACTGCGGTTAGAAAGCATTCCCAGAAAAATTCAAAAAGAATAAAATTTTTTAACTTTAATGAGAAAATATTCAACTTGGTTTCGTCTTTAAAATTGGGTGCGCTTAATGTGGCCCCTTCTTGACAGGGATGGCTTCCTGGTCGTCATCCTTGTCCCCGCCCAGGAGAGGGGGCCACTCTTTTTATAACTATCATTTTACATTTCTAATCCAAATAACTAATAAACCAAGAATTGGCTATATTTTTCTCTCGGTAGATTAGTAATTATTAGGCTTTGTCCCCAAGGGAGGGGAAACAAAATCGAGCGAAAGGCGAAAGAGAAGGTCAAAGCAACATTGAAGATTTAGCCTTCCGGAACCGTCCTTGGAGGGAACCCGGCCGCCTCGGGCGCCGAGCGCCTATTGAGTCCGGCTCGTTTAGAGTTTTGAAACTCATCTTAACAGAGAATAAAATCCAAAGGTTCGAATTTATCGGGCGCCGTTTCGCCGGCGACGAGAAGGGCGGTGAAGAAATGGCCTTAAAAATCTCGACCGAAACGGAAACATTTCCTTCGCCTTGACATAGTAACTCATTCCCCTCACTTGGGGACAAAAACAATTAATAATAAATTTCAGCTTGGCCTTTAAAAAGCTTGATATCTTTAATCCCCAGGGGAAGTTCGTACCACGCGGTAAGGCTGTTATATTCTTCACCACTTATCTTGGCGGCTAAAGTTAAGGCAAAATCTAAAAAACCAGGACTTATCGGTTGGTTATTTAAATATAGCGATTTAAGGTCAAATTTCCCCTTACCATCTTCAATAACTAGTTTCCCGCCAAACAAAAAAATCATTTGCGAGGCCAACCCTGGTTTTATTTTTTCCTTTGGCAAAACTAGAACAAGTTGGCCTTCAATTCGATTCTTAGGCAAAAATTTTAATTTCAAAGTTTTGAGAAATTCTTCTTGCTCGGCTCGTAAGCGATAGGCAATATAAGCATTAAATTCTTCTTCGGTAACAATTAATCGTCGCAATGATGATGGCTTTTCCAAGGAAAGCCTCTCCCCTTCCAGGAAAGAGATCATTTCTAAAACTTTGCGAGCCTTCTCATCAGGAAGATCTTGGCTCATATTTAAGGAGAAAATAAGCACCAGTATAATCCCCAAAATTTGTTTAACAACTTGACTATTCATTTCTTAATAAATTTATTAGGCTTGGGTTATCTGGCTATTCTTCCAGGTCTAAGCAAAAGGAAAACCGGCCAAGAAGGGAGATTTTCTTTGCTGACCTAATATTTTGGCTAAAATTAAAGGAAAATCAAGTAAAGATTGGCTCTTCATAATTGGAGATTTTATTCTACTTCCCAGAATATGCTTTTTCCTAGAAAATAGTCTCGGGGACAAAAACCACGTCATTTTCTTGAAGCTGAATATCCTTTTTCTTACCTTTGATTATATCTTTCACATTAACTTTGATCTGAATTTCTTGGCCTTCTTTATTTATTCGCTTAATCAAAACCCCTCCCTTACTTGCTCGTTCTCCAAACCCTCCAGCTTGGGCAATCGCCTGGAGTAAAGTGGGGATATGCGATCTTTTAACTGCTAAAGCACCCGGATTCCTTACCTGACCAAATACATAAACATGGACAATTTTATCAACCGGAATATTAATAATGTCACCGGGTTGTAAGACAATATTCAACTTGGCATCTCCCTTCACAATTAATTCTTCCGCTGGTATTCTCAATGTCTTGCTTGAACCATCGGCCAACTGGCGGATAATAATTATCGTTTCCCCGGCATCCTCGGTCATTCCTCCTGCCTCGGAGATGATCTGGAGCAGTGTTTGCCGGCCTAAAAGCTCGTAAGGACCAGGGTTTTGAACAGCCCCTAAAATAGAAACCCGTTTACTTTGATATTCCTTGATAAAGACAGTAACTTGGGGGTTTTGCAGATACTTTTTCTCCAACAATCGAGCCAGCTCTTTCTCAACTTCTGTTTTGGTCAGCCCCTGAACCTTAACCTCTCCCAAAAGAGGAAGAGTAATTTTTCCTTCTTCGGAAACCCTAACGGTGGTATTAAGATCATCTAAACCAAAAACACTGATTTCTAATAAATCCTTGGGACCAATCCGGTATTCCAAAGAAATCCTTTCTTGGTTATAGCCCCCAACGATAAATACAAGAAACATAAGTAACACAAAAATTAGTCTTTTTTTTCTGTAGGGACTTATCCTTTTTCGCCTGTCGAACATCTAGTGCCCCCTCTTTTTAAATTGTGAGCATTTTTTAGCATTTACTAATTAACATATTTAAGGCTTTCAGGCAAGGAGAAACTAATTTTAGGCATCTTCTTCCTCATAAAAAACCAATTTATCATCTCCCTCAACAACTACTCTTTGCGGCGAGTAATATTTTGGTTCAAAATTTATTCGCCGATGCTGGCGAAGAATAATTTTTCCTCCCGGCGAAATTACTTCTCTTTTTTTCAACACTTTCAACGGGTTTCTTTCCTCCAAAAGACTGTAAGGAGGATCGAGAAAAACTAAGTCAAACTTCTTCCCTTCTTTGGCCAGTTGGATAATGGCCCGGTTAAACTCCTTAGTTAGAATTCTGACCCGGTTTTCAACTCCACACTTGGCCACGTTTTCTTTTATTATCTTGGTGGCCAAGGGCAATTCATCCACAAAAATAACTTCGGCTGCTCCCCGGCTTAAAGCTTCCAATCCCAAAGAACCGGTTCCCGCAAAGCCGTCAAGGACAACTAAATCCACAAGATGATCATGGAGAATGTTAAACAGAGTCTCCTTAAGCCGATGAGATATGGGGCGAACCTGGGCACTAGGCACTTTTTTTAATTTTCTTCCTTTGAATTCACCGCCAACTATTCGAATCATTTCTCCTTGTCCTTTCTAAATTGCTCTGTTCCTACCGGTGGCTCCTCAATTATGAAAACCTTCTTGATTTACAAGAAATTCAACAGAGTATTCTTTTCTAAAATTCCCTCTTGTAAATCTTAGAAAGAGTTGTTCATAAAATAAAAACTTTCCAACTTTTTTAATATAAAAAAATAAAGGCTGGCTATTTATTTCAATTTCCAAATCTCTCTTAGTCCTTAACTCCAATTAAATTTTCTTGAGTATAACATGATTTTAACAAAAAGTAGTCACCTTATCCAAAATCTCGATCCAGTGGACATCGTACTGCTTTAGTGTTAAATTAATATCGAGGGATAACTTGATTTCCCTCACTGCTCACCTCCTGTGTTTTTACTCAAAACAATAGTATACAGTGAGCCATCAATATATTCCATCACGGTTTTGGAAATGCTTCCGATACGCAATAAAACCCAAATATAGTTACTTTTTGGCTCAACTACTCAAGGCGACTTTAACCGAGGCAAGAAACATTTTTTCCGGGTTTCAGAAACTGAAATTGATTCGAGTCTATTTTCCCCCTAGTAATGGATTAAAGTTCCATCTTTCTTTGCTTTCCTCAAGGCCGCTCGAAAGACAACAATACTCACTGGTAAAAGAAAAAGGGCAAAAATAATTAGGGCTTTTAACTCTGGCCACAAAGAAGACAGGGGAAGGGAAAGAAGAAGAGCCTTTCTTAATCCCCGGAGAGAATAGGTAATCGGGAGCAGATTCGAAAGCCATTTTAACCAACCAGGCAAGATTTCTACCGGGAAAAACACCCCGCCAAAAAGGGCCGAGAGACTTCCAAAGGCCCAACTAAAAGGATTTCCTAGCTTATAAACAAGGATAAAACTGGCGGATAGAATACCAATACTTAGATAAATTATCATGGTCAAGGCTAAAAGATTAAAACCCCCCAACCAATTCACCTGGCCCAGCTTCATCCCAAAAATGACTATAGCCACGCCAATCTGAAATAAACTCTGAACTATCGAATAAAGTAAAGGATAAAGTGAAGATCCCATGAGAATCGTCCCGATATTGGTGGGAGTTATGAGCAGGGCTTCCATTGTTCCCATCAATTGAGCGTTGCGAATTATTCCCGGCAGCCCCTCTTGAAATATATTAAGCAGCCCAGAAAAAGCTACCCCAATGATCACAAAAGAAAAATAGTTGCCTCCATATTTAGCTAAGGCTTGATTCTCACCTGAAATTAATCGCGACAAAAAATAAAAGGTCGTGGAAGAAAATATAATACTCCCCACTGAAAATAAAAAATTTAGTTTGTAACTTAAAGCTTCCCAAAGATCCCGCTTAAAAAAAAGCCAGAATATCCTCAAGTTTGACATTATTCCCCAATTCTCGACCTAGAAAATTCTTCTTCATCTCGATCCACATATTGCACATACAGGTGGAATAAAGACCGGCGGCCCTCGGCTAATAACTTTTCGATCGGCCCCTGAACCATTATTTTACCTTGATTAATGATGGCCACTTCATCCGCATAAGTCTCCACTTCATCCAGGTTATGGCTAGCCCAAAAAACAGTCTTTCCCTGGCGCTTTACCAGTTCGTGACGGAGAAACTGGCGTATTTTATTTGCGCTTTGAGGATCAAGGCTTTTAGTTGGCTCATCA
>Ga0190352_1000102_pt1 | contig 22001 bp, 32 predicted proteins | sample 4872131011_MG_FD_161682 | JGI IMG/M metagenome (GOLD analysis project Ga0190352, IMG submission 161682) | Hydrothermal vent microbial mat bacterial communities from Southern Trench, Guaymas Basin, Mexico - 4872-13-10-11_MG | ecosystem: Environmental > Aquatic > Marine > Hydrothermal vents >...
AAAATAGTTCAAAAAGTTCAATACCTTCACTAAATGAAAAACCCCTGAGAAGGCTTCGTTGTAATAAAATAACTTATTATATATAATATTATATAATATAATAATAATGAACTATTGAACTATTTGAACTATTTCAGTTGTAAACTAACTTGTGTGGATAGTCCTTTAGGGTAATTGGAGCTCTGAGAGTGGCTGGATTGAAAAAATTTTTTGAAGAAGATATTAGAGAGGTTTAATTTGCTAAATGAGCATTGGTATATGGCGAAATTGGAAAAGAAGCGCTAAAACAAAAAAACGTAAAGCCGAAAATGGGGCTATCAGAGAGGAGTATAAGGCTTATTAATCGCTATTCATCTCGGAATTTTTGTTTGGAATTAAGAGCATTCAAAACAAGGGAAATAAAGATAGGAGCGGGCTTTAAAAATGTTTGGGTAACCTAATGCCTCAGTATTACTGAAAATTTCAAAAACCGCTATTTTAGGTTATTTCAGTAAATAGAGTTTTGAAAATTGAGTTCTGAAAAGAAGCCCTCAGAGCGGAAAACGTAAAGGCAAAAATAGAGCAATATGAAAAGAGAAATAGCGGTTTTTTACTCAATTCATCTCGGAATTTTTGTTTGAGACCTAAAAATAAGATAATTTTGTTATTCAGCATAGTAAATCACTGTACGCTTGGTTTTGGTCTTTTTTATACGGACTTTTATACGCTCTGATTGAAGAAGTGTATTGATTACCTTGTCAAGAAAATCAGCATGCCATTGCAAACCCCTTATCAGGTCTTTTCTTGTTATGCCAGCGCTACCAGCATCCTTGATTTTTGTATAGCAACGTTCTATCTCTTTTTTGTGAGTATATATCTCACGTTCTTGGGTTTGTTGCATGAATTCGTATAATAACCGTAAATAATCGTTTTTGCGTGCTTCGGCATAGCTGATGGCTTTACGCATAGACTCGAACCGCATAGGCAAAATCATGTCTTCGCCTATCATAGGCAATGACTGCTCTTCTGATAGTTTCTGATAGGATGCATCTATCTCAAATATCGTCGCTAATTTGAGAACTTGAGAATCACATAATCGAAAAAAATAGTCCGGTACAAAGCTATCACTTTCTAATTTGGCTACTTCGTCGTATATTTTGCGTCGGTATTGGTTCATCAAGTCCTCAATAGAGGGCGATACCATACATACAATGTTATCAGGCAGATTGCGAATAAGAAAAAGCTCATTTATTAGCTTGTCCCTAACACTTTTATAAGATTTATAGCCATCGAGCATGTGCAAGTTCGCAAAATTCGGGCGGTCGTTAACAACTATGTATAGGAAACGATTCAAAAACCCCTGTCTGAACATAGATTCGCTAAATAACTTGTATATGTATGGTGTTGAGCACATCATCACTGTTAGATATGGATTGATTATTTCTTCAAGTCCGCCACCTTTTGTTACACGGCTCACATCCTCGCCATCATAGACTTGACTAAGCTTCTCCATTATTCCGAGCATATAGTCACGTTGTGACGAAGCAAAAAAGCCAGATGCTTCGTCTTTTATGTATGCGCCTGTTGCACTACCATCATATTCAGTATCAGTACCGTTCGTTGTTAAGACAGAAAATAAAGCTTCTGGTGTGAACTCATCGGGTAAAACGATATTCTTGTTGATACGATACAAAAGTGTTGAGCCCCAGCGTTTGACCACGGTTGTTTTTCTTGTGCCCGAAGGTGAAACCACAAAAAACCATAGGTTCGGTTTCTGGTCACCTATTGCTGTCGCTATTCGTATATTCTTATCGCAAATAACTGATGAGACTAAGAATATGGCGTTTGCTTTGATTATCTTCTTCGCTGCACCTGTACGGAGTGTTATTTCGTCTACATACATGTCTATGAACCCCATTTCTCATTTCTCTTTATGATAGCAAGACACTAACTCTTGCTACTTTCTCCTTCATCCTTGTCTTCTTTCGCTTCACTATGATACCAAGACATTAATTCTTCTAAATCCTCTACTCGACTATCTAAATCTCCTATTTCCTCTCCTGCATTCTCTTTCCAATCTTCTAAATCTTTTATTCGTTTTTCTAACTGCTCTACTTTTTTATTTATTTCACTTAAATGAGTTTGTAAAAACCTAAAAGTTCCATTCATTTTTATTACCTCCTTTATATTACCTTGCGTTTCATTAACAAACTCGGAAACTTAGGTGTGCCACGTTTGTTAGCTCTAACCAAAGACAAAACCTCTCTGCGCTTAATTAAGTCACTTATAGCCAAAACACGATAATTTTCGTATAGTTGCCTGCCCCAACTAAATTCGGGAATATTTTCTAATAGCCATATATCTATGTTTCTCATGTTAAGGATTTTGGTCTTCTCAGATGCAGAAACACGTCTATCAAAAAACAGCTCTATATCACGGAAACTGTTTTGCTGCGCATAGCCTTCGCTGCCCGCATCTTTCATTAGTTTAAGTGCTCTAATATCTGTGTTCTTGGCATTAAACCCAAATTCATGCCTTAGCTTGCTTCGGGATGGTTTTATCTCTATTGCTGTTACTACTTTCTTTAGCGATGACGGTATTACCCAGATACGGTTACATGTCAGGATAATCGGATGAATTGAACTCTCGATTATATCTTTTAGTTTGTTAAAGAACTTATTATCTCTAATGCCGTCTATTTCATCGAATAGAAATAAGTTACCGTTACCAAATAGTGGTTTGTTATTGATACGCTGTTCTAATTTCTTTAAATCGTCTAATGTGCGCTCGTCGCTCATATTGGTCTCTATCACATTCAAGGATTTGTGGTTCGCTATGATATACGCAAGTGTGGTCTTGCCAACACCTGATGCACCATAGAAAAGCAGTTTGAAGTTAGTGCCTGAGATTGCGTGTTTTATTGATTCGATGGTATTTGTATCTATAAGCATATCGTCAAGTGTCTTAGGACTCATTTTTTAATTTTTCGTCTCCTTAATATACAATCTATTATTCCAATTTTTTGCCATATATGCTCCATATCCTCAAAAAGTTTTAACACTTCCGCATTTAGAAGAGTTTTATATAGTTCTAACTCCTCGCATGTTAGCTCTTCAAAATCTTCCTCAGTTTTATATTTCTTTCCTATTTTTATCATTGTTACAACTTAATCACATTCATTTATTTGCCCGGTAAGTGTAAGAAGCGCATAGTGTAGTTCCTTATCACATACTGGACAGAGGAATTGTACAATCTTGATATTGCCGATTGGCTTGTTGCATTTCGCTAATGCAAAAAGGCGGGTACTGCAAATGCTACAATGAATTGGGGTCTCTTCATAGCTATAATGCGTTTTGTTCATTATTGCTTTCATTTTTATAATGTTCTGTATAAAAGCCACATACGGGACACCATAACGAGAGCTTTTTATGGGTTTCTGTTTTGATTAAAGAAACACTACATTTGGGACATAGGTTTAAATTCATTTTTTATTTTGTTAGTTTTGTTGGAGAAATTAAAAAATTCCCCCATTGTTCTGCCATAGCCTCCGCAATTCCTCGATAAGTACGACTTCGATTCTTCCAGCGTTCATTAGATGGAGGTTCTTTCCAAACTCTCTGCTTGACTTGATTTTTAGGTATAATCTTTGTAGGTTTTAATTTCGGTAAATTCCTTAACCATAGACATGTTGCTTTTGAATACGGTTCTCCAAACTGATAAGGTTGTATGATTTGATCATATTTAAAGCCTATCATTGCAAGCGCGTATTTATGAGGGATGGGATTCTCTATCGCTATGTGAGGAATATCATTATCTAAGAAAAGCCTTTTGAAGAATTTTGCCGCTTCACAAAGCCCTTCCCATCGCTGCACTGCGAGTGTATATTTATTGTCTTCCCACAGCCATCTTACTCCTGAATTTGCAAAATATGTACATGGAGGATGGGCAATCATCAAATTCCAACCATCATCTAATATATCCCTCACATCACATTGATAGTGGTATGGACTTCCATCTTCAGCAGGTAACAAATCACAGCTCCAAGCATCAAATCCTCGTTTTCTGAATGCTTCTCTTACTATCCCCGAAAATTCACATGCTACTAAAACTTTGAGTTCTGATTTTTTTAATGACATTTTTAAAATCCTATCTTCTCTATTATGGACTCTTCACCTGTTAGCTTCTTTTGTGCTACTAACGGTTTCAATCCCCGATATGCCATCTCACAATAATCTTTATTCAAGTCTATCAAGATGCTATTCCGTCCTAATTTCTCTGCTACTATACCAACCGTGCCCCTGCCTGCAAATGGATCCAGCACCACACCAGCTTCCCAGCCTGCGTTACATCTGCAATCTGTCCAGCCAATAGTGTATCTTTCTTTTGATAACGCTTCTTTATACAGTTCAGAAACACTCCTCTGTGTTGGAGAGTTTGGTAATTCTACCTTACCACGATATGTTTTTTTCCATCTGTCAGGAACTTTATCTTCATTGATTCTAACCTTTACTATTCTTTCTCTTGGCTTTTTACATTTTTTGCATATCCATTGAGGACACGCTACTTTAATTAGAGGCTCCACAAATTTCTCACCAAAGACAGCAAAATGCGCACCTGAAAATGACTGGTTAGAAATACTCCACACATCACCCGGATTAGCTCCTGATGGATGAAGATTCACAACTAAATAGTCCCCCTCTGCATATTGATATTGAGAAATTGCCATATTTTGTTCTCTATGATACTCTTTATTTGATTCACCAAACAAGTCAGAAAAATTTATAGACAGCTTCCGTCTATTTGGTCTTGGTTTATTTATACCGCCGCCACCGCTATATTCAGGATGACTAAGATACTTATGTTTATTACTTACTGCTCTTAGAACTCTCTTCTTACTTGATTCTTTATGAGGAACTCTCACTGCATCTAAATCAAACCAATAGCGTTCACAACCAGAATATCTATTAAGATTAGGTTCTGGTAATCCACTTTCATTTATTTCTTTCTGATTAAGCTTCTTAACTAATTCCCATAATCTTATCTTTTCTCGATACTCTTTTTCACTTATCGGTTTCGGTCCTCTATTAGTCCCTTTATTATTACCACGATATTTATTAGTTTTTTGAAGAGCTATTGCCACTTTTGCTTGTTCCTTTTTTGCAATTAAGTAAGGATAAATTTCTGCAATAACAGAAATTGCTTTTTGATGGGTTACCTCCCAACGATAAACAGGAAAATTTGTTTTAACACCACTATCTTTTATTGTTCCTAACTTTGTAATTTTAAAACATTTTTCAACTAACTCTTTATTTATATTACTTACTGTAATATAAGCAGCAAAAACATCATGATTTTTTTCCCTCTTACTTCTTCTAATTCCGATAGTTCCCTCAGCATCAATAATTGCGGCTAACCATGCACGCCAATTATCAGATATTGGTGGTTTGATAAATTCTTTTATATCATTACTTGCTTCCTTTGATTTCACTAACATAAAAACCGGTTCATAACTATGCGTAAAACCTCGTTTGAAACTGTCAGGCATGTGGTTAGGCTTGAACCAAATTATGGGTCCTTTTTTAGGCATTAACCAGCCCTGTTCATCTATCATTCTGATAACCAGCCTGTAATTCTGCATACTATCGCATAATTTCTGCTTATTAGTATCGTGGTTCCAAAACATGACACCCGTCTTTTTGAGAACCCTCTTCAATTCCCGTGTTACTTCTAATAGGTGCGAGATATATTCATCAAGTGTTGATTCCTGCCCTATCTCTTTATCTTTGTCAGGATGATTATCCGGTAAGTAAGAACGTAATTTCCAATATGGCGGTGAGGTAATAATCGTATCAACACTCTCATCTTGCAATGTCTTCAGAACATCCAGCACATGTCCGCAGATTATCTTGTGTTTCATTTCAACTTTTTATATTCTATTATTTCCTTTCCTTATTTCTTCCTCATATTCTTTTACCTTACTGATTATATTTCTTGTTATAGCTCTTACCATCTCCATTGTTAAGTCTCGTTCATCTTCTACTTTTCTCATATCTACACCTGCAAGACTGAGAAGTTTGTATTCTGGTGTTGGATTGCCATACATTGTAACCTTTTTTACCTTAGCCTCTACCTCTACCTTTACTGCGAACACTATACCTGTTTCAATTATTTCAATTTCTTCGTTCATAAAACATACACCCCCTATATTATTTAACTTCATCAATAAACCAATAATCTGAATTAAAATCATGGATTTGCTTTACAGTTATATTGTATCTTTTGCCAATCTCCATATCATGGTATATCTTCCAATCTCTTGTGCGATAGACAACGCCATCATCTCCAAGGATAAGATACTCCGTTGCTGAACTAAAAACAAGTGGAACAATCTCTGATGACTTGTTTATAACAACAATGCTCCTTTCTTCTGTGATATTGCTATAAATATGTATCGTATAAGCACCACAACATAATGCATAGACTATAATAAATGCTATTAATAAATTATCTAATTTCATTTCATATCACCTCCTTTTTCAAACTAGTTTTTCAAACACCAATACCCATTCATAATCCAAGAGATTCAAATCTTTGACCTTAGCTCCGTGCTTCTTTTGATATAAAATCCTCCAGAAACTCTTTTGTGGTAGTTTGAACAATAGAACCTCTTTAAGGATGAACCCTGCAAGCTCGCATAGCTTGATTGTGTGATCATGTAGCCTCACGACTTTGAAGTTACGTACAAAGTCTTTTATTACGATAATCATTTTACCCCCTCTCTTTAAAACAAGATAGCACTGCTTATATACAGTCAACATGGCTGATAAGTATGTCTCCTTATTGAGATTACCAATATTATCCTTTTTCTTTGTCTCAGTGTATGTGTTATAATGCCTCTTTTCTCTTACTATTCTGTCTCCTTTCGGTGAATGATGCTTATCGCCCATGCTCTCTTCATACGGCGGACTTGTAAGTACAACATCAATATCACCATGTTTTAAATTGCCTATATTCTCGTTGTTATCGGAGTATGCATTTTCGGAGAACATAGCACGTCTTCCAAGAGATTTTATAGTATGAGGACGACGGCATTCCTTATTATTTAGATAACCCCCTTCTGCCAGTCTTCTCAACCTATTTTCCTCATCAGTTCTTGTTTGAATAGACTCAGAATATGGTGGACTGGTGAGTATTATATCAACATCATAAGGCAATCTCGCAATATTATTTTCCTCGCTATAAGCCCTTGTGTGTTTTTTCTGCTCGTCCAATCGCCACTTATATCTTTCTGATGCATTATCACCGCTATCATGACCAAGCGAGTAAGGAGGGGAAAAAAGAATGTCCTCTATTTCTCCTATTGGTAAGTTACCTATGTTATTTACATCTTCTGAATATTCTCTTGCAGTTTTGCAGCTTATACCTATCTCTGATAGCCCACATACTCCCCCTTGTTTTGAAATTGCATCACCATAAGGAGGTGAGAACAATACGCACATAACTTCTTCCTCATGCTCTTTTAGTAATTCACTTAGCTTGCGTGCATCACCACAGATATTAAATATCTTACCTTTCTTTGTAAGCAGTGATGTCTTCTCCACATTTTCTTTTGCCTGTTCCATCCACTTGAAAAAACGCTCCTCCAATTCTACCTGAATACATCTCCTGCCATTCAATGCGCATATCACACCCGTTGCGCCAGTACCTGCCATAGGGTCGAGAACCACATCACCCTCGTTGGTATAGTTCAAAACCAGATACTGTAAGAGATTTAGATTCATCTTCGCTGGATGTGATACCGCATCTTCAGGAAAATACTTTCTCCAGCTACCAAAGCCCGCGGTGGATGGAAATTTCAATATTGATTTTATTTCATACATGATTCTGTTTATTAGTTTGTTTTTTAATTCCTATCTTTGTTTCTGAACCTCGTAAGTTCTTCTAATAAGAATAGGCTTATCTTTTATTATAAACTCCTTACCGCATTTTTTACATTTCCCGTATCGCACTCCTCTCTTAAGAATAGAGTCCCATACCAATTCACCGCAATAAGGACATTCACTAACGACTTCCTCACCAACAAAATATGAAATTATCGTTTCTATGAAAATCAAAGGATACAAAAAAATAAAAATTCCTACTTCAAAATGAAAATACGGACCATGAAAAAACCTTGTTAGCCCAAAAATTCCTTCTATTACAACCATGAAAAGCCCTAAAAGTAAATATAAAGAAAGAAAATACAGAATTTCTGAGCCACTACACATAAGAGAAATTACAACAAATAGCCAACCAATTGCTTCTGCTATAAAACTAATTGTACATACTTCGCACATTTTTATACCTCACAAACTATTTTTTGAATATCTCATAGCTGCCATAAAACTTTATCACTGAACTGACACCATAGCTGATACTCACAGAACCTGCACAATGGCGATACCCGTTTTTCAAACTCTGTTTTAGACTCTATCTCATCAACCACACGCTGTATGAGCTTCGTATTCGGGCTTGTTAGGGTCAATACCTTACCCGTACGTAAGAACACGAAATCAACCTTTGGCAATCCTGTTAGCAAAAGATAGACACTGCCCTGTACTATCAGCGATTCATCAAAAAACGACATAGGCTTGCCCGTCTTCCAGTCAATAACACGGTCACTCAGAACCAAGTCCAGCCTGCCAGTTAGATACTCGTTACGACACTCGACCTCTATTGCTTCGATTTTAGCTGTCTTAGGACGCTTATTTAGCTCGTATTTAATAAAATTGTTACAGCATATTGTTATGAACTCGTCATATTCACTACCACGTGCAGGGTCACGCTTCTGTTCAAAAAAGTCAATTATTTTAGCTTCACGTAACGAATCATCTATATCATTTTTTGCATGAAGTAGCCATGAGTAGTATTGCGCTATCGCTTCATGGACACGGACACCCCAGTCAGCTTCTTTCGCACGTGCCTGTTTCAAAACTTTATCTGGCTTTATTGAGTAAATATACTCGAATTTCTTGGGGCATTTCAAAAATGTCGTTATCGAATAATAAGATAATCTGAAATTGAGTTGCATTTTTTATGAGCTCTTAGCTACTAATGGACATTCGGACGGCACCCTCACGTATTGAACTATCCACAGAAACGCGAGAAACGAAGTTAGCTGGATTATGGGGTTCGTGCCCAGCTTCAGGTTGCGTTCGAGCTCACCAAGTTTTTCATAGATTTTTATACGGACAGCGTCTGATAACCCATCAGCCTTTGATAACGCATCGTAAAGCTGTTCTATTATGGCGTTTGTACCATAACGGTTCTGGATATACAGCTTTTGTAGATCATTGCGTGCAGTTTCAAAATCGCCATCCAAAACTATTTGCAGTATCTGCTGGACATTTTGTGGCTTCTCTTCTATCAGTATGCTCTCCTCAGTTATTGTCTTTTCTTTTGTTATTACTGACTCCAGCATGTTTATAGCGGTGCGTAGATCGCCATTGGCATACCTTATGAGCTCACGTAAGCCTGCCTTTATTTTAGGACTTTTCAAATCTATACTAATATGTTCGTTTTTCAAAATGAACAAGATGCGTTTCAAAACATCAGTATCAGTTAACCGTTTGAAATAAAAAATCGCGCAGCGGCTCTTTATGGGGTCTATCACACGTTCAGGACGGTTGACAGTGAAAATGAAAGTTGTGATATGCTCATAGCGTTCCATTGTGCGTCTCAAAGCGTCCATAGCATCTGCTGTTAAGTTATCTGCCTCATCCAGCAAGATTATCTTGCCTTTGTAATCGCCTATGGTCTTTGTACGTGCATATTGCTTTATCTCATGACGGACAACATCTATGCCACGCTCGTCAGAAGCGTTCATCTCTATCAGATAATAATGCTTTTCATGTGCTATTATGTGCGCAAGGCTCGTTTTACCCACACCAGGGTCGCCAACGAACATGAGATGCGGTAAGTAATCCTTAACTAAAATATTACGGATTTTTGTCTTTAGCTGGTCTTGACCTATTATTTCATCAAGATTCTTAGGACGATATTTCTCTACCAAGCTCATGTTTATTTACTCCTTTTTGAGGACTTTTTTCTATTAATACAAAAGCATAAAGTAGTTTGCCATTTATGGTTAATGGCAATATGAACTGCGATTCGTAACTTATAGATTTAAAATTATTTTTCTTCATATAATTATTATTTTGCTGAAAAATATCCAAAAAATATAAAATTTAAAAATCAAAGTTATAATGCTTCTTTCTCCACTTCGTGCAACTGTTCCTTCGGATCCGTCGTGATGTATTTCAGTACTGCATCTGACCAGCCATAGATGAAGTAGACATCCTCTATTTGCGGTGGTACTGGAGAATCCCTATACGGCAACAGAGTCACAAGGTACGCTTTGCACTTAGGTGCTATCGTCTGCTTGTAGTCTAAAAAAGCCACAAGGAAGCTTCTGCCAACCCATTCTTCGTTGTCAGTAAACGCTATGAAATAGTCTACTGGCTCTCTCTTCTTGATCAGCCACTCAACTGGTGCGGATAGGGATGTTCCACCCCATGCACCAAAGCATGATGCTATTTCCATCACTGTTTCCTTTTCATATACATTGGAAGCTATATCTTCTCTGACATCGTGATCGAATGGGAGGACAATTGGCATTTCACTACATTTCTTTACGAGACAACCAGTGAAGAGTCCCACAAGATCGCAACACTGTACAACGCTGTAATCTCCTGTCAGATTTGATGACATTGAACCACTGACATCACTTGCTATCGCTACTTTTCCATTGAGTTTGGGAATGTTTGTAACACTCTTTTCAAGAGCTATGTGGAGAGCATTTTTTAGCCTCTCCGCACCTCTAAAATCCCCAAGCATCCTGTAAGCCACATAGAATCTAAACGGGAAGAGCTTTGACTGCTTTATCGCTTTCTCGTTAGTTATCCTACGAACCGCATAATCAAGATTCTCTCTTTTATCGAACACGCCGCTTCTTCCAAAGTTGTTGAGGTTTCTGATAAGGTTGAAATATGGTGCTTGGTACAGTAAAGCCTCCCATATCCGTGGTGTCATCTTCTTTACGCTGCCTGTCACTACTTCGTATGGTAACCTACCACGCTCTATCGCCTCTATAATCTCATCTTCGTTCTCTGAAGTTTTTATTACTTTCAAAGCTTCTAACTGCTCATCGCCTTCGTGCTCCTTCCTCTTGATATACCTTATCACTTTAAGATTTACATCCTCACGTGGTCTCGCTATGTTTATCATGTCCTCTACTGCCTTTGGGTACTTCATAGCGTGGTATACTGACATCTCCGAAAGCGCTTCTATCATTCGCTTCTTCAATGCACTACCCACACCTTTCCTTATCGTTTTTGACCTCGCGATATCTATGAACTGCTGCCAGTCGTGTGGGTTCTTACAAACCCGTGCGGCTATTTTCCTGAACAAACGAGGATTTCGCCGTGATAACTCAACAAGCGATGCAATTGGCAAAGTTCTCGTAAAGCCTTTATCTCTCGCATACACCGTCGCCTTCGCAAGAAACTCTATGTTCTCGCATCTTCTGAGAACATCAAGCATCTCCTTGATGTTCTCTTCAGCTTTTGTATAAAAGAGATTCGCTGTGCTACCCGTCGTAAGTACCGAGAGAACTTCTTCCTCTATCGTCCTCTTATAGGATGGAAAGCCCTCCTTGTTAACTTTGTCAGGCTTTGGTATCGCTTCCTGCCTTAACTTCCTCCAAACATTTTTTCTCTTCATTTCTTCTATCACCTCCTGAGGAGGAAAAGGGGAATACGTGGAGTAGCGGAGACAGTCCCCCACAAGGACGGTGTAGCTACTCCTTCACCCCTACCGCTTGGTGCGCTTTGACCCAACACCAAGCAAAATGGAGGAATAAGAGGAGAGAGTGTATCCGTTCCCGAAGGAACGGATGCGGGATTCGAACCCACTAAGATCCATGTCTTGACCGGTGTATCTCTCCTCACACCTCCAGCGCCCCCGGCAGGATTTGAACCTGCGACCTCTCGCTCCAAACGCGAAGTAACCACTTCAGCACCTCTTTACAGAGGAATAGAGAAGCGGTACATATAGCGCTCTTCCGGGCTGAGCTACGGGGGCGTTTTGTTTACACAAAAAAGTATAAAAACATATTAGTATATTAATCAAAATATATATTCAGTGTATGTATGCAAAAAGCGATTTACTACTGCTATCGCGCTTTCCTTCACTCAGTACCTTATGGATAATCTCCGCTTTCTTCTTGCTTATGCCTCTTACATTCAGAAGCTGTTCGTCTGTTGCACTTGCAATCGCTTTAAGGTTACCGAACCGTGCTAATAACCGCTTCCCTAACTCCTCACCTATGCCCGGTATTGACGCCAATATCGCTGTTCTCAATGCTCTAAGGTCTGAATCATTGACCTCATAAATCACAGGATTGATAAAAATAGTGCTTTCGGCAGTTTTTTCGTCAAGGTATTTGAGATATAATGCGAAATCATAGTTAGTTTCAAAAAACAAAAATGATACGCGACCGTGTGCACCTTCGGGATTATGCCTACACGACAACGATGCTAAAAACGCTATCAATGCTTTGCGATTGATACGACATTGCGCTTCTATATAGATATTGCCTATTACTGCCAGTATCGGACTCGATGATACTTTTGTTAGTCTATACACCTGTGATCTCAGATGACCGGATATCATCGAACTAACGAAATCCGGGGCTGTTTTGCGTTCGATTATTATAGTATTATTCACTATGTAATCGCCTATTGCGAGTCTTCTCCGCTCACAAGTTACTGAGTCTTTAATTGAATCTAAAATATCGGATGGCTCACGGTCATCTACTATTATTGCCATTTTTATTTTGCCACATTTGCCATATCAATCGCACATCACTTATACTTGCCTCTTTGCCATCATTATTTAAATCATAGCGACAATCTGTTGGTCTCAAACCCAAGAATACTAACCACATGAGTCCCACATCACCAATGTCAGCTATATCGCCATTATCGTTGAGATCACCTCTTTGCCAGATTATTAATGTGGTATTATATGCTTGTGCTGTTCCAACATTATAGTACTGGTCTGATAGCTGAATATCAGAAATATTAAGACTGGTCTGACCTATATCCTTTATTTGAAAAGTAATCTGAGCAATTGAACCATTACTTTCAATTCGATTAGTTCCATCATAAACAGCCGCAACACGCGTGCCCCAATAATAGTTCAAATAACAAAAAGACCAATTTTGGGTTAACTCGCTATGTGATATATTTACTATTTCTATAATGCTGGTGTTATATAGAATATTACAAATAAAAGCATTGATAGGTCTTTGTGGATTAGTAATATTCAATAATACTACTTTTTCTGAGTTATTACAAGTTTGAATTACATCATCAAAACCAAATCCATCTGCAAAATTTGTTGTCTCTATATAAGCTCCAGATACTACTGAAATAAAAAATAACTGACATATACAACAGAAGATTAAAATATTCCTTAACTTCATTTTTTATCACCTCTTAAAATTACATTTATTACAATACTTAGAAGCTGTTAAAAAACTTAGTTTCTTGCATGAGAACGGACGGATAGCACGCTGACTTATGTTCTGTACCTGATAATGCGTCATTCGTTGGTTATAGTCTACCCAGCCCAGTCGTGAAAAGATATTCTCGATTTGTTTGGGCCCTAAGAACATCAACAAAAACGCTGTTGTTGCTACTCGTATTGCATGTGACGGCTCTGGCTTGATTATTTCATGAAACAAACACGGCGGCAATAATGGCTTGAGATAACGCTTCACATCGCCACTCTTAGGAAAGAAATTGATTCTATCAAAACCAATATTATCAAACTCTATCGTATCATAGGTTCTGTCTACGTCCGAAAAAATATCTTGATCGTTGATTAGTTCTGTTAGGTAGCAAAATTTGTAGCCACTGAAATCGTATTCAAATGTCTGTTTTGACTTGCTTAACTTGATTATTTCTTTCAAACTCAAATCAAGGAAGCTCTGTGGTAATGGCACACAGTAAGCATTAAGACCTACACGTTCGGTATTGGGCACCCTGCATAAAGAATTGATAGCACCAATGAAACGCTGGTCAACACATTCTATAACCTGCCCTATGCCTTCTTCGTCTGTCTTTTCTGTTACTATTTGTAATGTCGCATTTGTCAGTAAGTCGCTTGCATGTTCGTATCGTTTAGGCTTCAATAAAACATGTAAATGAAACCCCTTCATGCCCGAAAAAATTGGAATCACTGGTAATTTCATGCTAACTGTTAGCTTTTCATAGAGACGTTTTGCGATACTTAATGCTCTATCAAGTGTATCATAGCTGTCTATGTCAATAAAGATTTTGTCTATTGTCTTATCGTTATCGTAAATTGAAGCAAAAATCTCGTATGTCCCGCTATAACGGTTTATGAGCTTTAAGAACTCTGATTTCGTTGCTACTTCTTTTCGTTTGAAAAATTCGCGTGTTGCTGGACGGAATCCAACAACACGCGGGAAATGCCGAAACAAAACATCTATAACATCCATCACAACTGCATCTTCTGACGTTTATAGCCTATGTATGTTTCCCAGAATGAAAAGCCGTATGGGATGCGCTTATAATCCGTGTCTATATCGCGTGAGCCCACAATCATAAAATAGTGTTTACCTGACTTATCTTTACCAAGAAAAACTATTTCATCGAATTTGTATGATAGTCTTTTCTGACCCTCTGGTCTGTAGCCCACCACTTTAAATGAGCTGTACATCGAACCTATTGACTTCTCTACCTTCTCTTCGCCACCTAACGCTTCTTCTATACCGCCAAGCTCTTTTGCTGACGCCGTTGCTATAATATTGCATGGTGGATTTATCACTGCATAATAAGATATTGTATTATCTACTCGTTTACAGTAGCCCCATTGTAAACCCGTTAATGTACCAAACCGCGATGGGTCGTTAGCTGCTTCAACTATTAAATCTACGACATTGCCATCTTGAGTACATGACTCGATGAATTTGTCCTGTGCACGATCCCAGAAGTCACTAAGAACATCTATAATGAGCCAATCGCTTGGACGAGCCTCTGCACGGATTTGGCGTAATATATCAAAGACTTCATTTATGTCAACAACTGAATAATATGAAACTTGGTTATATAGCTTCTCTTCGTCAAGCTTTCGTATTCGCCAATATCGCTTTACTGTCTTCCAGAAGCCCGCATCTGTTACTATTACAAAAAACCGGGTATCTGGACTCTCATTAAGTGCTTTTTCGATTAATGACGCTATCGCATGGGTCTTCCCTACCTTTGGCTCTGAATATATCAGGATTTTGTCTGGTTCTTGATATTTCTCTTTTTGCTGTTGCTGTGGTTGCTTAGTGACTTGTTTCTTTTTTACTGGTTCTTTCTTTGGTTGCTGAGGTCGAGGCTGATCTTTTTTGGGATGTTCTTTACCAGTATCACCACCTAATATCTCAGCTATTTCGTCCTCATCTATCTCTTCCTCTACTATATCCTGCGCTTCAGTCTCGGCTGGTCGCTCTTTTGCTGGTTCTCCTTCTTCTTCAAATTCGCTATCTAAAATCGCCTCTATATCTGCGTCATCACTATTTTCTGTTTTTAATAAATCATCTACTTCACTCATTTTTCTTCCCCTTTAGTAATGCAAAAAATACTAAAAAACCTAAAATACCCATTACAAGGATTATGGCACCAATAGTAATAGACCACATCAATATAAACTCTTTTCCAATAGTTGACGTATTGATGATGACTGGAGTGGGATTTATTTCTGGTAATGGCTCTATATCCTTTGTCATGAAGGATGCACTTGTCGTGAAAGATATCATGCCAGCTATAAGACCTAAAACAAATCCAATAAAAAACAGCTTTTTAGAAAATCTTCTCATACATTATCACCTCCTTTCCTTTATGGGCTCGACGGGATTTGAACCCATGACCAACGGGTTAAAAGCCCGCTGCTCTACCTTGCTGAGCTACGAGCCCATACAAAAAATTAAAAATATAGAGAAATATTGATGCTCAGTCATCAAATGCACATGGCGCTAAAACATAATAAAACTTGAACAACCCATCTTCAAGCTCTGCACTGAACTTCATCGGATTATCATAGCTGTACTGAATTGTTACATTTTCAGCGCCTGCTAATGCACAACCACGAAGGATATCAAACACGTAATCACCTGTATACCTGCCACGTATAGTCTCATGCTTTTCATTATTTATATCGAAATAGCCTGTATCTGCACGTTCGAGCCTCAAAACCGCTTTCTCGTCTGAATAGCTATGTTTTGTCTCTATCACCATCGCTTCTTTGTTAGTATAGAAATCGAGAAATTCGCTATTAAAAAACGTGTGTGCTACCTTCGCTATACGAAGTATGTCCTTTAATGGAACAATCACCGTGCACTCTGGCTCTAATTTCAGCACTGGATAGTTCGATACAGGCATTGACGGGAGCGTAGTATTGTACGATATGTTGTTTGTATCTATATGTAGCTTTTTTGTCTCTGTGTTCAATAAAAGTTTCACGTTATTTGTATGTGGCGTACCTCTAATGAATGTGAATATGTTTGAGATATTCTCTGAACTCAGACTTATTTGTATATTTTCTGTTATTTGCTCGTCATACTGGACAAAAATATCGCGTGATAGTTCGGCATTGAAGTATATGGTGTTCGCTATGTTTATTGCTTCTAAAATAACACATTGCGAGCTTATTTGCAATCTTGACTTTTGGAGTTCACCTAATGACGCTACTGTACCTAACAAATGAAGCAAATCGCTATTTTTTAACTCAAAATGAATATCTGACATTTTTATTCTTCATGTTCATGCTTTACAACTATTGGTATTACAGAAACGGCGTTCATAACAACATATTCGCCTTGATCCTGACGTTTCATGAGTTTTGTTGTGCCTACACAACAAACCCTATCACCTTCACTATACTCTGCAAACGGTTGCGGTACCCAAACCGTTAGCGGCTTTATACATTCGTTTATTTCGATACCTTCGTTTATTTCGCTATCAACTATGTCATAAACCGTCCATTGAGTACCGTTTGAACGCATACCGCTTCGTACTTCGTGGATTGTCCCCTCAAAGATTTTCATATCGAACGCATCTGTGCGCCCATTGCCATCTACCGCGCTTATGTTCGTTTTCGCTGTTGCACTCGTTATTATATCAAACCCCATTTTTGTAAGCAAAGACCGCTGTTGCTCTGGCATCAATGGCTGTTTCAAAGCAAACGTCGAATCTTTGGTAACAAACATTATACGGCTATCTTTGGTGCTCTGTGAAAGACTGCACTCATATATACGCATCATATCAAGCTCTGTATCTACCATGTCCTCACGGAATATGAGTTTAACAACCATATTCTTACCATCTATGTTGCCATAGCCAAAGACCATACGCATGGCACGGTTTGAACGTGTTATCAACTTGCCCGTATCTCCAAATAGAACCAGCTTATAGGTTGTTAGTGGTGGCTTAAAGACTGTACGGCTGATTAAAACTTCTAATGCGTATTTATAGAGATCAGATTTTTTTTGTAGTTGCGGATCGTTTTTGTATATCTCAACAATGCTATCAAAAGCGTTGCGGAGCTCCTCAACTGAATTTTTTGTGCGATTACTTAACTTTTTGAGACGTTCCTCTATCCATTTCTCTTCATCATCATTATTCATTTTTTGTCACCTCCATATTTAGCATTCTCTTGATCTCAAACTCATAATCTTCTATTTTCTTTTGTATATCCGATGATGCGGTTATAGCCATTAAAACACCATTAAACCTAAATTCAATTCCTGTACCTGTCTTTTCTGCTATCTTTTTTGCATCTTTTATCGCTTCTTCGATAGAAGTACCAGCTAATACTTTAGCTTTTAAATATACTCTACTCATTTATATTTACCTCCACATTAAGATTTATTCTTTCTTCAAATTCTATCCCAGATACTACATTAGCATCTGCTAATTTCCGTAACTCTCTGTTATCAAACGACTTCACGCACTGACTGAGCTTGTTTATTCTATGTAAATCACTTATGAGTAGCTCTTTATCTGCTATCCTCAAACTACGAGATTTTCTGAAATGCAGAACCAAAACGCCATAATGTTCTGTACCGCGACCTCTATACATTGTTTTTAGCTGTGCTATTATCGCATCACGTTGTTCTATCAACGGCTTTAGTTTTGCTTCATAGGCTGATTCTTTAGCTGATATTTTTTTGTCTATTATTTCTGCTAAATGCTTCAGTTTTTGTAGCTCTTTATCAGTTTCACGCTCGTGATTTATTTCGTTTATTCGCTGTTCTATCTCAAGATATTGTTTATCTATTCCCTTATCTTCTATCTCATTCATTTTTCTTTATCCTTTATGTAAACTGTACAAAAACCACAAATAATTTATAAGTAATGCTACAAGCACACCTCCTGTTATATATTTAACTTGAAAATGGAATATATATGTTGACAAATAGTGTAAACCAATAACTACTAATGTCGCTAACATAGCCACTTTTGTACCGCCTATTACTATTACTTCAGTTTCATAATTATTAAATAACGGCATTTTAGTTCATTTCTTACCACTCAAACCCTCCTTAAAATAATCAGTAAAAAAAGCTTTGTTCTGATTAAAGAACCAGACAAAGTTAGTATCTAAAATATAAAAAACGCAATAATCATCTTGTGCACGTACGCCACGACCGTATGCCTGAACTATGCTACGTGCCACCTCCCAGTTATATGCGCTTGGATTGACAGTTTTACGGTGTTGCACTATTTTATCAGCAAGACTCGGAAATTGTAGTCCCACGAGCATCTGAAACCTGCACTCATCATACGGCAAGTCCACACCTTCCTGGAACGATGGCGAAAGCAGAATCGCTGGTGGTTCTGCGTTTTTGAACTTATCAAGCGTTTCTGCTCGGTTCGTACTGTCATGTAGCATCATGTGCTTGCTTAACGCTGAATATGATAGAATATAGCGCGCTACATTGTAGTTTTTGCAATGTAATAATCCCTTCTCTGTGTTATGATGTTCGGTTATTATACGGTCTATCACAGCTATGACTTTGGGTAGCGCTTTAGCGAGATGCTTATGACCGAGATTGGTTGTTAGAACGAGCTTTATCGGTCTTATAGCCGGTGAAAATGTGCTCGGCATCTTCAAATACTCTATTTCGTCTTTAGTGATACCAAATAAGCTTTCTGCTACTTCAACACTTGGTGGCGTTGCTGACATCAATATTACCTTTTGTTTCGCTTGATAAAATACATCGAAAAACCATGTGCCAAAGTACGGTTCAAATTTAAGTGATTTTATATCAGATGACACATACCATTTATCTTGGCTGAAAGTTGTTTTTAGGAACTTGATATTTTCGTATAATGTTATAAGTGCTCGGATTTTGCGTTGGAGTTTCAATATATGCTCGTTTGTATTATCAAATTGTTCATAGTATTTGAGTTGATTATAGTATTCTTTTGTTTCTTCTTCGACTTTGTTATTTGCTTCAGTGAAAAACGCTTCATAGTTTTCATTTTCAAATAATGCGCGTGCTTCGCTGGTTATGAACCTGTACGGTATCGAAATCTTCGCATGTTTGATTATCTCCTGCTCGGCTGAATGACACTCATCCAAAACGAGCACATCAGGAATTCTTAGGAATCGCTGAGACAAAAAATAGGCATAGTTTGTCACCACTATCTTTTGTAAACGCAAAGCTTCGCGTTTGATTTGCTCATACTTACAGCTATTGAACTTCGGACAATCTGTTATTTTCTTGTCTTTTAGAAACTCAAATACGCAATCTTCTCGTGTTACTCGTGGATTCAAAGCACATGGATAGTTGTTTTTGCCTTTTAAGACCAGTACATGATTACCGAAACTCGCACTGTATTGGTCTTGCAACTGTTTGGTTTTTATTAAGATAATACCCGTAGCATCCATGTTTTTTATTACTGAGAACGCTATCAAGCTCTTGCCTGCACCCGTTGGCGCTTCTAATATTATGTAGTGCTTAGAACTATCAACTATACGCTGGATTATTTCTTTCTGTCCGGCTCTATATGACTCGTAACTCAAACCCAACTCATGTGGCTGTTTTATTTGCATTTTTATCCTTCAAAGCTACATGGACACAGAGTTCCAAACCACCAACTTCGGTCATCTGCTGCGACCACGATAACACATCAACGACATTGCGCATATCGTAGAGAATGTTCAATAGTGTTAAACGCTTTTTACCGGCTGCACAGATTCGGACTGAATGGTTGTTTTTTATCCGTAGCTCGTAGTTTATCGCCATTATATAGGACGGTTTTGCTTTCCGCCCTATAAAAATACAAACCGGTTTTTGATTCATTTTAGCATAAATACCTATCAATGAGTAAACATATAGAGAAAAACAAAAAATGTCACTATAACAGCAAATGCATAGACCCAAATTGCTGCTCCTTGCATAAAAGCTAATCCTCTTATTTCATCTTCAGTATGTATACCTGAATCTATTTCATGCTGTATATCTGAAACAAATTTTGACACAGGAAAATACATTATAGCAAAGAAAGCTATTGCTAATATTGCAAATATAATAGTTATATCATCAGAATCCATTCATATCACCTCATTAACCTCTTCAATCCAATATTTTTTATGAGAAAGACTGGGTGTTACACTGATAATATACTTTTTACCAATTTCCATACTGTGATATACTTTCCAATCATCTGTACGATAGACAACGCCATCGTCAGCAAGGATGAGATACTCTGTTCCATACTGAGTAATTTCTGTGGTCTTATTAATAACAACGATGCTTCTTTCCTCTGGAGCCATGACATGAGTGTCTATATAAATTAAGCCAATTACTCCAAAAGATACAAGCACTACTAATAATATAAATTCGTTATTCATTTTGTATCACCTCGTTTTTGCTTGTGTTTTAGAAGCCATATTTGTCTATCTGATATGTAATGTAAATAATATATATATCGAGTATTAACACAATTGCCAAAATCACCAAAAATATTGGCGGTGTATTTGAAATAAAATTGAAGATAGAAGTAACCACTGTTTCTGTGTTAGCATGGCGCAAAAACTCATGAGTTTTTTGAAGGGTTGGATCATACAGCAATAAACCAAAAATAACCGATAAGAGCACTGATGCAGTAAATGCGCATATTGTATCTCTTCTATTATAGGACTTGCTTACTTTTTTATTCATTTTATATCACCTTATTTAGTTTATCTAAATTTCAGTTAAAAGAAAGTATAAGCAAATGACACCGGCTAACATCAAAGCCACAGATATAAAAATACAAACTGCTGACCCCTGCGCTAAAAACAAAGCTTTTACTGCTTGCCCTGTATACATACCCGAATCTATTTCATGCTGTATATCTGAAATAAAATGAAGCACGACTTTATAAGCAAATATCAAGAAAAACACTATAACACCTAAAAATATAGCCGTACTATTTTTGTGTTTCATTTTATACACCTCCTTTATAACACATTCGTTGTCATTTTATCTTTTCAATACCTCAACATCTCTTGTTCTATATTTTTTGATTTTTCCATTCTTTAACTTCACTACAACAATCTTAGGTGCCTCAAAATCTATTACTACTCCTTCTACTCCATGATAAACTGCACGTACTTTGTCTCCTATACCATATAAATTTTTATGGTAATCTCTTCTCTTTTTCATTTTTCGTTATTAGTAAAAATATAACTATCATCACTTGCATTGAGAGCATCATTACAAAAATGATATTTGTCATGCTCATCAATGCCAATATTTCTATATCGCGCTCTAATTTAGAGAGAATTAGAGATGAACAATGTAGTATTACAAAACCATATGCCATCATTAAGACATATAAAAATAAAGCATAAAATATAAGTGGTCTTCTCATTCTTTGCGCAATCTCCACGCATAACTCACCAAATGCTTTCCATCT
>Ga0190352_1000105_pt1 | contig 21745 bp, 17 predicted proteins | sample 4872131011_MG_FD_161682 | JGI IMG/M metagenome (GOLD analysis project Ga0190352, IMG submission 161682) | Hydrothermal vent microbial mat bacterial communities from Southern Trench, Guaymas Basin, Mexico - 4872-13-10-11_MG | ecosystem: Environmental > Aquatic > Marine > Hydrothermal vents >...
TGGTTGCGTTTGTTACGATATAGAATATATGCCTTGGCGGTTTTGGCATGTCCATTCTCAATTAAAATCTTTTCTACTACATCCTGGACTTGTTCTACCGTGGGTTTGACTTCACCTGTTTTTAATAAATAGTCATAAACCTGAATGGCTAAACGCCAGGCCATTACTTGGTCACTACCTCCTACTGCCTGAGCTGCCTTAAAAATGGCTCGCTGGATACGACTGACATCAAAAGGCACCTCTCTGCCATCTCTTTTTATGATAGTTTTTATTTCATCTTGCATAGCTACTCTCCTATATATTGTATAGATAGTTTTTTATAATACAAAATATTGATATTTTGTCAAGTGTTTTTTGGGTTTGACTTGTCATCTCTGACTGGATGGATTATCATAGGCAAAGATGCGGTGTTTGTATTATCCTTATTTGAAACTTGATGAGAAAACAGCTAATAGCATAGCTTTATGTTTTGGTGAATTATTTATTCTTACTCCATTTGCAATCCATCCCCAGTTCTCTATTGTCAAAGTAAAATTTATTGACCCTTTACCCGAGGTATGGAAAGAACAGTTTCGCCATGTATTGGCTGAATACCGCCTTTTTAGCCAGGTATATACAGATAAGAGTTTTCTTGAATATTTAAAACATGCCCCATCTGATTCTTCAGACGAAGAAAAAGTTTCTCTTTTAAAGCGATTTCTAAGGGGAGAATCGCTAAAGAAGGAAGAAAAAGACCTTCCTAAAGAGGTTACTAGTGCCCTGTTTCTTTACCTGGCTGATGAATATAGGGAGGATATGCTTGATGTTTATAAAAAACTTCAAGGGGTAAAAAAACAAGAGGAAATGCTCAAATCAGTCATCTTGGAACCTTCTTCGGAAGTGGATATAAATGATGTAACCAGTTTAAATCTTAATTATCAACACCCAGATGAGGACTTAAGGAATTGGATGCATAAGATTTTTAAGGCCTGGGCCTGTCTAATTCCAATCAAGGAGGAGTTTCCCATATTTATTACAGATGACGAATTAGCACATCAACATCTAAAACACGCTCTGAAAGACATATCTCATTTTATCTATGATATTTATTTGTTCCCAAATGGGGACCAAGCCCTATGGGGAAATTTAGTAGAAATTCCCTTTACCTCTGATTTTGAGTCTTGGGCTGAAAAACTTCTCTCTCCTTATAAAAAACCGGCTCAAAATACCCATCATCTGGAGGTGATCTTTGTTCCTTCCCTAAGCCCCACAGAGGTGTTTTTATGGATAACACAAAACAAGGAAATGGTTAAGAGAAAGAAAAATGGGTTGTTTATCCTGTGGCAAGATTAGGAGGAGAAAATGCCTTTTCGAGTAGAAGTAGGATTTAAAAAAGGAATTACAGATGCCCAGGGAGAAAAAATAGCTCAAAAAATTCGCCATTTTTTGGGCATCAATGTAGAACAAGTAAAGACCATTTTTGTTTATACTATTGATGCAAAATTGACAAAAGAGGAAGTAGAAACTATAGCCAGTGGTCCGTTTTCAGACCCCATTATTCAAGAATATGCCATTAACCGGCCATTAAGCACAGAGTTTGATTGGTCTATTGAAGTGGGGTTTAAACCTGGGGTAACTGACAATGTGGGAAAAACTGCTAAAGAAGCCATTGAATGGCGTTTGGACTGCAGTTTAGCACCAGAAGAAAATGTTTATACCTCTACTCTTTATTTGCTTAAAGGAAGACTTTCACATAGTGAAGTAGAGCGGATTGCCACAGATTTATTGGCCAATACCCTGATCCAGCGTTATTATATTATTTCACATAGTGAATGGGATGGAAGTGTCTTAATCCATGTGCCTAAAGTCAGCTTATACAAAGAACCTGAGGTAAAGCGATATAATTTAGACCTTATGTCTGAAGAACAACTATTAAAGTTAAGCAAGGAGCGCCTTTTATCCCTTGATTTGAAGGAAATGAACACTCTGAAAACCTATTTTAAAGACCCAGTGGTGATCGCTGAGAGAAAAAAAGTAGGTTTGGATGAATATATTACTGATGTGGAATTAGAGGCCATTGCCCAAACTTGGTCAGAACATTGTAAACATAAAATTTTTAACGGTTTTATTCATTATACTGACGAAACGGGCAAAACAATAGTGATAGATAGCCTTTTTAATACCTATATCCGCCAGGCTACAGAGGAAATCAGGAAGGCTAAAGGAACAGATGATTTTTGTTTATCTGTATTTAAAGACAATGCAGGTGTAATTAAGTTTAATGACCAATGGAATCTGGTATTTAAAGTAGAGACCCACAATTCACCTTCTGCCTTGGACCCTTATGGTGGGGCATTAACTGGAATTGTGGGGGTTAATCGGGACCCATTTGGCACCGGGAAAGGGGCTAAGTTAATCTTTAATATTGATGTATTCTGCTTCGCCTCACCATTTTATGATAAACCACTCCCACCTCGTCTTTTGCATCCCCGCCGCATTTTTGAAGGGGTGCGGGAAGGAATAGAGCATGGAGGCAATAAAAGCGGTATTCCTACTATAAATGGCTGTATTGTCTTTGACGAACGCTATTTGGGTAAACCTTTAGTGTATTGTGGAACTGGTGGCATTATGCCTGCTGAGATAAACGGACAGCCCAGCTATATTAAACAGGCCAAACCAGGTGATTTTATTGTGATGACTGGTGGAAGAATTGGTAAAGACGGGATTCATGGGGCTACTTTTTCTTCAGAAGAACTTCACGAGGCTTCACCTGTAAGTGCTGTTCAGATTGGTGATCCCATTACCCAGAAAAAGATGTTTGATTTTCTCCTTATAGCTAGAGATAAAGGCTGGTATAACTCTATTACTGATAATGGTGCAGGAGGATTGTCTTCTTCCGTAGGGGAGATGGCTAGAGAATCTGATGGCGCAGAGTTACATTTAGAGAAAGCCCCTTTAAAATATGCAGGTCTAGACCCATGGGAAATTCTTGTTTCTGAATCTCAAGAAAGGATGACCTTAGCTGTCCCCCCGGAAAATATTTCAGCCTTTTTAGAGCTGGCTAAAAAGATGGATGTAGAAGCTACTGTCTTGGGAAAATTCACCAATTCTGGCAAATTTCATGTGTTTTACAAAAATGAGACTGTACTTTATTTAGATATGGACTTTTTACATAATGGAGTGCCTAAAAAAGAAATGGTGGCTAAATGGACACCCCCTGTGCACCCAGAACCGGATTTTCCCTGTCCTGAGGACTTGACAGAGACTTTAAATAAAATGTTAGGACGGCTTAATATCTGTAGTAAAGAAGGAGTAGTAAGGCAGTATGACCATGAAGTGCAGGGTGGAAGTGTTATAAAACCTCTGGTAGGAGTATGCGACAATGGCCCCAGTGATGCCGCTATTATTAGACCTTTATTAGACAGTTATGAGGGAATAGTAGTAGCCAATGGTATTTGTCCACGCTATAGTGATATAGATACCTATCATATGACAGCCTGTGCCTTGGATGAGGCCATCAGAAATGCCATTTGTGTTGGGGGTAGCTTAAAACACATGGCTGCCTTAGATAACTTTTGTTGGTGTGACCCTATTTTATCTGAAAAAACGCCAGATGGAAACTATAAGCTGGCTCAATTGGTTCGTGCCAATCAGGCACTTTATGATTACACTACTATCTATGGGGTTCCTTGTATTTCAGGAAAGGATAGTATGAAAAACGATTATCATATTGGTAATATCAAAATTTCTGTTCCACCAACCATTTTATTTTCTATTATTGGCCGGATAGAAGATGTTCGTAAGGCGGTTAGTATGGATGCTAAACACCCAGGAGACCTGGTTTATGTCTTAGGCATGACTTACGATGAATTAGGAGGGAGTGAGTATTTTGGAGAGCTTGGATTTGTGGGAAATAAGATTCCTAAAGTAAGGGCAGAAAGGGCAAAAAAACTCTATGATGCCTTACATGAAGCTATAATAGAAGGTTTGATAGAAAGTTGTCACGATTGTTCTGATGGTGGTCTGGGTGTAGCCTTGGCAGAAACAGCCTTTGCCGGTGGATGGGGAGTGGAAATAGCATTGGCATTAGTGCCATATAAAGGAGAAAAAAGGGATGATTATATCCTTTTTTCTGAATCCCAAAGTCGATTTGTGGTAACGGTGCGGAGAGAAAATAAGACCTCTTTTGAAAAATACTTGATTGGTTGTCCCTTTGCCTGTATAGGCAAAGTAAGAAGTGATATTAAATTTATAATAAAAGGCCTTAATAATAAAATTACAGTCAATACAGATATCTACACCCTGAAAGAAAGTTGGCAAAAAACACTAAGAGAAATTTTTTAATCCATGCTCCCTAAAAGGGTCATAAAAATCCTAGAAAAAATCGTCGGTAGGCAATATATTTCCCAAAAAAAGGAAGACATTCTTTGTTATAGCTATGATGCCACACAATTGGTGTCTTTACCAGAGGCTGTGGTTTTTCCTAAATCAGCCGCGGAAATAGCTGAAATTTTAAAATTGGCAAATCAATATCGGTTTTCGGTGGTCCCCCGAGGAGCTGGCTCAGGGATGTCAGGAGGGGCAGTGCCCATAAGAGATGGTGTAGTTTTAGCTATGAGCCGTCTCAATCGCATTTTAGAAATTGATGAAAAAAATTTGTGGGTATGGGTAGAACCAGGTGTGATTACCGGGGATTTACAGAAAGCAGTGGCAGAAAAAGGACTGTTTTATCCTCCTGACCCTGCTAGCCTTTCTTTTTGTACTATTGGTGGTAATGTGGCTGAATGTGCTGGAGGACCTAGAGCTGTTAAGTATGGTGTAACTAAAGATTATGTATTGGCTCTGGAGGTAGTTTTACCTACAGGTGAGATTATTCACACCGGACACAAAACTATCAAAGGAGTTACAGGCTATGATTTGACTTCTTTATTCATTGGTTCTGAAGGAACTCTGGGTATTTTCACCAAGATTTTATTACGTCTTCTTCCTTTAACACCCACAAAAGCCACTATTTTGTTGAATTTGACTCAGTTAAACATTCTTTCGTCTTTATTAATCAAATTTTTACGATTACCAGAACGTCCCACGGCTATGGAATTTATAGACGATTTATGTAGAAAGTGCATTGAATCCCAAATCCAATTTACTTTGCCTGAAGGAAAAGGACTTCTTTTACTAGAAGTGGATGGGAGTGAAGGGGTGGTTGATTTAATGCTAGAAAGCATTCATAGTATTGCTAAAGAAACAGGAGTAGAAGTCATAAGGACACAAAGAGGTAAAGAAGCTGATCAGCTATGGGAAATCCGCCGCAGTATCTCTCCTGCTGTGTTTCAATTGGGTTCAGAAAAGAGCAGCCATGATATTGTGGTCCCTCGTGCTCAAATCTTATCCATGATAGAGAAGATTGAACACTTACGAGAGAGTTACAAATTGCCTGTGTTGTGTTTTGGTCACATTGGAGATGGAAATTTACATGTGAACATTATGTATAATCCTGAAGAAACTTCCAGGGCAGAGATTGTTACTGAAGAAGTCATCAGAGCAGCTTTGGCCTTAGGTGGAACTATTACTGGAGAACATGGTATAGGTCTCACCAAGGCGCGGTTTTTACCATGGGAGATAGAACCAAATGTTCTTAAAGTTATGCAACAAATAAAATCCATTTTGGACCCAAACAATATCCTCAATCCTAGTAAGATTTTTCTGGAGGAAAAATCTTGAAGGAAAAACAGGTTGCTATCTACTTCCATCGTGATTTTGACGGCATGGTTTCTGCTGCCCTGATTGCTGACTATGTAAAAAAGAAATGGTCAGAAGTTCAGTTAAGGCTTTTTCCTGTGGGTTATAGTCACAAAATCAATTGGAGGGAAATACCCCTTAGGGGAGATGTGAATTTTGTATTAGATTATATTTTTCATCCTCAGGCTACCTATTGGTTTGATCACCATCAAACAGGCTTAAATGGTTATGATAGTCCTCTTGACCCCAATAGGCATTTTTTTAACCCAGAAAAAACATCCTGTGCTTTGCTTATCTGGGAAGTGCTTTATAATACTTTTAATTATCGCAATTTAAACTTTCAAAATTTAGTAAAATGGGCAGATAAGATAGATAGTGCGCAATTTTCTCTAGAAGAGCTTATAAATTGTGAGGAAAAGGCCCTTAAAATCCATCTTTCTTTAGGGATAGAAGCTGATAATGCCTATTTGATAGAACTTACTCGCTTATTTATACATTATCAGGACTACCTTATTTCTTCTAAAACACATTTACCCTTAATTGTTTGGTGGCGTTTTGAAAAGGCTAAAAAAATGCGGACAGAAGTGATGGAAGAATTCAAGAAAAAGGCTATTTTTGACCCAGAAAGTAAAATGGTCTTTTTCACCATGTCTCAAGACTTTTTGATCTGCCGTTGGGCACCATACTATTTTTATCCTGAGTGTCTTTATGTAGTAGGTATCCTTTTTATGCGAAACGGCCGGTATATGATTATGGTCAATACTAACCCCTGGCGACAATTAAAACAATTCATTAATTTAGGAGCACTTTGTGCTTCTTATGGAGGCGGCGGTCACCCCCGGGTGGGTGCTATTACGGTGAACACTGCCTCTGAAGCTCAGAGTATTTCGGAAGAAATTATTAGTTTTTTAAAAACTATTCTTTCTTCCGATAAGGATTAATAGTCAAAACAGGACAAGGGGCTCCTTTTACCACCCTTTCAGCTACACTACCGAAAATAACCTTATCTAAACCTTTGCGCCCATGAGTTCCCATTAAAATTAAATCAAACCCTTCTTTTTTAGCAAAATTAATGATTTCTGCAGCCGCGTCCCCAATTAAAATATGAGTTTGGACTGGAAAATTCTCAAAATGGTCTTCCACGAAATCATCCATTTTCTTTTTTGCGCCTTTTAGTATCTCCTCTTCAAATTTTTGAATAGAGGTGTGAGGGACATAAAATCCTCCGAAATAAGCTAAACTCCGGACTACATAAAACAAATGGACCTCGGCTCCCAGCTTTTGACTGAGGGTCTTGGCATAAGGAACTAATACTGGACTAGCAGGGGAAAAATCAATAGGCACTAAAATCTTTTTAATTTCGCTCATAAAAACCTCCTTTTTAAATATTGATTTCTCATATTACCAGCAAATTTCAAAAAATGTCAAGAAAATATAACTATTTTTTCTTGCCTTTTAACTTTTTTTGAAGTAAAACAAAAATAGAAAAACTACTTAAGAAGAAAAGCTTAAGGAGGGTTTAATAAATGGCTAAAAAAGATTTTATCCTTTGGTTCAAAGAAATTTCTATCACCGATGTGCCTTTGGTTGGAGGTAAAAATGCCTCTTTGGGAGAAATGTTTCAGAAAGTAACATCCAAAGGCATAAATGTTCCAGATGGCTTCGCCATTACCGCCGCTGCTTACCAGTATTTTATCCAAAAAGCAGGATTATTGGAGAAGATAAAGCAATGCCTAAAGGGACTGGATACTCACAATATGGAAGAATTAAAACGTCATGGGGCAGAGGTGCGCTCTCTCATTAGGAGTGCTACATTACCCTCTGACCTTTCTGAACTGATTGTTACAAGCTATAGGAAACTCTGTCAGAAATATGGTATAGAAAAATTAGATGTAGCGGTTCGTTCTTCTGCCACAGCCGAAGATTTACCTGATGCCTCTTTTGCTGGCCAACAGGAGACCTATTTGAATATCCGCGGCGAAGAAAGATTATTAAAGGCATGTAAAGATTGTTTTGCCAGTCTTTTCACAAATAGGGCCATTTCTTATCGCGAGGACAAAGGCTTTGGGCATTTTGATGTTTACCTCTCTATTGCAGTGCAAAAGATGGTTCGAAGTGATGCTGGTAGTGCAGGAGTAATATTTACCATAGATACTGAAAGTGGTTTTAGGGATATGGTACTTATCACTGCTTCTTATGGTTTAGGAGAAAATGTGGTGCAGGGAGCAGTAAATCCTGATGAATACTATGTGTTTAAACCTACCCTTAAAATAGGAAAACGGCCCATTGTAGGAAAGGGTATGGGTTCTAAACACCAAAAGCTGGTTTATACCGAAGATGGCCAGTCAGTGAAGAATATTCCCACTACAGAAGAGGAAAGAAATAGTTATGTATTAACTGATGATGAAATTTTGTTGTTAGCTAATTGGGCATGCAAAATAGAGGAACATTACGGCAAACCAATGGATATTGAATGGGCCAAAGATGGTGACGGGGTAAAAATAGGAACTGGGCAGTTTTTTATTGTGCAAGCTAGGCCGGAGACAGTACAATCACAAAAAGATTATTCTGCTATGGAAACCTATGTCCTTAAAGAAAAATATTATAAATTAGAAGCTCAAGATAAAGTCCTGTGTAAGGGACTGGCTATAGGTAATAAAATAGGCCAAGGCAAAGTCCACAATATTACTTCATCAAAAGAAATTGGTAAATTTAAACCAGGAGGCGTGTTAGTAACAGATATGACAGACCCCGACTGGGAACCCATTATGAAGGTAGCGGCTGCCATTGTGACCAATCGTGGTGGAAGGACATGTCATGCAGCCATTGTTTCTCGAGAATTGGGTATTCCTTGTGTTATTGGTACAGGTAATGCTACTGAAATTGTTAAAGATGGATATGAAGTAACCGTAGATTGCAGCGAAGGTGAAATTGGTTATGTTTATAATGGAATTATTCCTTATGAAATTGAACATGTGGATTTAAAAACCCTGCCTCAAACAAAAACCAAAATTATGATGAATGTGGGTATTCCAGAAAAGGCATTTTTCCAAGGGCAAATTCCCTGTGATGGTGTAGGTCTGGCTAGAGAAGAGTTCATCATTAATTCCCATATTGGTATTCATCCTTTAGCCCTTATTCATTATGAGGAATTAAAGGCAAAGGCCAAAACTGATTCTACTATTGCCCAAATTGTAAACCAGATAGATGAAAAAACAAAGGGCTATCCTGACAAAATCACCTACTTTGTGGAAAAACTAGCCCGAGGTATAGGGCGAATTGCTGCTGGTTTTTATCCCAATGATGTAATTGTAAGGCTTTCAGACTTCAAGACCAATGAATATGCCAATTTAATTGGGGGCACCTTATATGAGCCAGTAGAACACAATCCCATGATTGGATGGCGTGGGGCTTCTCGGTATTATGATGAAACATTTAAACCTGCTTTTGGATTGGAATGCAAAGCCATATTGAAGGCAAGAGAAGAAATGGGATTAACAAATATTAAAGTGATGGTCCCATTTTGTCGCACCCCAGAGGAAGGAAAGAAGGTTATTGAAGTCATGAAGGAATTTGGTCTAGTCCAAGGAGAAAATGAATTAGAAGTTTATGTAATGTGTGAGATCCCCAGTAACGTGGTGTTAGCAGATGCATTTTGTGACATTTTTGATGGATTCTCTATTGGTTCTAATGATTTAACTCAGCTCACTTTGGGTCTGGATAGAGATTCTGAATTAGTCTCCCACATTTATGATGAGCGAAATGAAGCGGTGGAGCGTTTGGTGGCCCAAGTAATTAAGATTGCTAGAGAAAGAAAGAGGAAAATAGGTATTTGTGGACAGGCACCAAGTGATTTCCCTGATTTTACCGAATTTTTAGTAAAGTGTGGGATAAATTCTATAAGTTTAAATCCAGATGTGGTGATCAAAACAAAGTTATTAGTGGCAAAAATTGAAAGGGAATTAGGTATATTGCCGTAAAGGAGAAGTGGCTTCTAGGCATTAAAAAGGCGCTAAATTTAGATATTTTAAGAAAAGTACACAATCCCTATTTACTATTATTAAGCTTTTATTATATCGTGGAGTACTTTAGTTAAATCAGCCATAACTGGGTCTGTGGCTATCTCACAGAGTTTTCTCTATTGTTTCCTTCCACCACTGCCACCTGGTATGGTTAAATCACTACCAAGGTTTTTCAAGTTTATTGACTTATTAAAAAAAATGATTATCCATTTAAATGGATAAATTAAAAATCCTTAAAAGGAGGTGATGGAAATGTTTGAAATTTTGCCTTGGGGTGCAAGAAAAGAATTAGAAACTCTGAGAAGGGAAATGGATAGATTGTGGGAAGGATTTTTTGGTGAAAGAAGAGGTTTAGAAAGTGCTGAGGTATGGGCACCTGCCTTAGATCTCAGCGAGACCAAGGATAAATTGATTGTAAAGGCCGAATTACCTGGTGTTGATCCTAAAGATGTGGATGTGTCCTTAACTGGGAATGTATTAACCATTAAGGGAGAAAAAAAAGAGGAAAAAGAGGAAAAAGAAGAAAATTATCATATGATAGAACGCAGGTATGGTAGCTTTGTGCGTAGCATCAGGCTTCCTGTAGAAGTAGAAGAGGATAAAATTGAGGCTTCCTATAAAAAAGGTGTATTAAAAGTAGTATTACCTAAGTCTGAAAAGGCCAAACCAAAGGGAATTAAAATTAAAGTAGAATAACCAGAGCTTGGATAATGATTTGTTTTTTGCGCCCAAAATTTATTTGGGCGCAATTTTTTATTCTTACACATAAATAGTTCTATATTCAATAGGTCTCATGTGAGAACATTTAAAAAGTGGTAAAAGTAATTGTTTATTTACTACTAGCCAATAGTGATCAGGATTTAATTCTCTTAATTTCCCATCTAAAGGAGGGAGAGAAACTTCTGGGTGAGAATAAGTTACTTCAAAGAGACCCACACCATATTCTTTATTCCGATAAACAAGGAAGTAATTTTCAAAGATTTCTTTTTTCATTTTATTTTCACTAGCTATTTTTTTAATTTCTTCATTAGATAACTTTAATAATACAAATTTAGTTAGAGTTCCATCTGTAGTAATTTTAGTAAGAGAGCGACAACTGCTGCTGCTGACATAAATAGTGGAGATGAAATCCAAATGTCTTAAATATTGGGCTGCAATGATAGCTGCAGTTCGTCTACCCCCTGCTGTATAGTGGAATCCATAATATTCAAAAAATTTCTGCTGTAATAATTGGGCATACTTTTCTCCTTTTTCATACAATTCTTTTGAAATATACCTCAAATACTTAGCTAAATCTTCGGCAGCCGCGTCAATCGGCCAATCTATTTTTACTCTAAAGTGAGAAAGAAGGTAACGGATAGTTTTGGCCGAACTGTCCCGTTGAATTAGTAAGGCAAAATCTATAGGTAAAAGCTGCTCTAGTAACTTGAAAAAACCGGTTTGGTCAAAATAGGACAGATTTTTAGAAAAATCCTTATAAAGTTTAAAATCCACAAGATATTGAAGATTCTCTTTAACTAATTTGTTGGTTTCAAAAAAACGGATATAGCGTTTACAATAACTAGGCAGAGTTCCTTCACAAAATATGATTAAAAAGGCATTATGTAAAGGATATTCCTTTTCATAGATTCGAGCCCTAGGCTTTAGTTCTCTTTTATCTACAAAGGGATATTCTTTTTCTGAGTCTAAAAACTTCCAAAGGGAATCTACTAGTGCCTTTTGAATCGCAACCCTATCTAATTCTTGCTGTAAAAAGTGATAGATGATACGTCCTATTCTTTCTTGATAACTTATTTGTTCTTTAGATAATGGCATTTTATCACCATGCCTTTTTTATTTGATGTAAAATATAGGTTTCTAAACTTTTACTGGTTACCGAACTTATAGTATTTTTCAAATTAACCAGGGGTATTTCTACTCGTGCCATCTCTTTATGTCCACCTGCCCGTCCAATTATACCAAAGGCCTTTTCAGCCAGTCTTCCTGCGTGTTTACGATAGTCGCTAGTCCGAAAGATTATAATCAGAACATTCTCACATAGGCCAGAAACTATACTGTATGAATTTTCGTATATCCTTAGCAGGAAATCAGCTAGAATGACGCAAGTATCAGGTTTTTTAATCTTTCCTAAATAGACAAATATCCTATGGCGAGCCAAATCTACCTTCATAACCTCAAATGCTTTCTTAAAATAAGGAATAATCTCCAACCTAAACTCAGAAGTTTCTATCTTACGAACAATTGTCTGGTTAATGTATTTAAATAAATACCTGAAGGCTTGAATGTCTTTTTCTGTACCTCGGAGGACAAAATTTTGAGTATCAGATTTAATGCCGTAAAAAAGGGCAGTGGCCAGACGAGAAGAAGGTTTAATCCTAGCTGCTCGTATATATTCAGTTAAAAGCGTAGCAGTTGCTCCATATTCTGGCTCTATATCCACAAAACTTCCGGAAATTCCTTTTTTTATAGGGTGGTGATCAATGATAATATCAAAGGGAATTTTCTCTAATGGTGGAAAGTGTTGGGGTTGAGAATCAACTAAAGCAAACTTATTATACATAGAACAATCCACTTTTGGCATAAAATCAATAGGAATTTTTAACAAATGAACCATGGTCAAATTATCAATACGTTCAATCTCACGAATAGAAGCAATAGTTACAATTTTTACTTTTCGCCATAAAAGTCTTTTTAAGGCCCAAGCGCTAGCAATAGAGTCAGGATCAGGGACAATCAAGATTAATACCTGATCTTCAGAAGTAATAGTTTCAAAAAGATATTTTATTTTTTCTTTAGCTGATTTAAAAATCATATTTACAGGATAAAGATTTTTTAGAAAAAATCAATCCTATTGATAAAACTTAACAATTTTGCTAGTGTTTAGGAAGAGTTAAAATTAAAGGAGTAAAAAGTGATTTTAGACTATATTTTGGGTTGGTTTTCTGATGATTTAGCCATAGATTTAGGCACAGCAAATAGTTTAGTATATGTAAAGGGCAAGGGGATTGTTTTAGATGAACCTTCTGTGGTTGCAGTGAAAAAAGACCGAAGAGGAAATAACAAAATTCTGGCAGTGGGTAAAGAAGCTAAATCCATGGTAGGCAAAACACCTGGTAATATTGTGGCTATTAGACCCCTTAAAGATGGTGTAATTGCTGATTTTGAAGTGGCGGAAGAGATGATTCGGTATTTTATTCAAAAGGCACATAATCGACGCAGTCTTATTCGTCCTAGGGTGGTTATCGCCATTCCTTCAGGAATTACTCAGGTAGAAAAACGAGCGGTGAAAGAAGCGGCTGAATTAGCGGGGGCAAGAGAGGTTTATCTTATTGATGAGCCCATGGCAGCAGCCATCGGAGCCGGACTACCTATTACCGAACCCAGGGCCAATATGGTGGTAGATATAGGGGGTGGCACAACAGAAGTAGCGGTTATTTCTTTAGGTGGAATTGTTTATTCCAATTCGGTTAGAGTTGCAGGAGACAAGATGGATGAATCTATTTTGTTGTATATCAAGCATAAATATAATCTCCTCATTGGAGAACATACTGCCGAACAGGTAAAGATTACCTTGGGTAATGCCTATTCTGGGAATGAGGAAAAGACAATAAAAGTAAAAGGACGAGATTTAATTAAAGGTATTCCTCGGACTATTGAAATTTCTTCTAAAGAAGTAAGGTTAGCTATTCAAGAACAAATAGATACCATTATAAGTATTGTAAAGGATGCTTTAGAACAAACTCCTCCCCAATTGGCAGCAGATATTGTAGATCAAGGTATTATGTTGACAGGTGGTTGCGCTTTATTAAGCAGGTTGGATAAATTGTTAATGGAGGAGACACAATTACCGGTATTTGTAGCAGAAGCCCCTCTTTCTACAGTAGTTTTAGGGGTAGGAAAAACTTTAGAAAACATTTCTATTTTAAAACAAGTTGCAGCTATATAAAATAATCAATGAAATTTTCAAAAGAAAAAGAATAATAAGCATTCTTTTTCTCCTCAGCTTAATCATTTTTATTGATTTTAAATTTCAGTTTATTAACCAATTCTTAATGGAATGTTCTGCCCCTATTACTAAACAAATTGTAAATGGTTGGTATTATCTTCAAAAAATTAAAGAAGAATATTTTAGCTTAAGAGAAGTCAAAAAAGAAAACTTACAATTGAGAAAAAAATTGGCTGAATTAAAGCAAAAGGAGGTTTTCTATCGTGAGCTCCTTTTGGCCAATCAAAGGTTAGAATCACTGTTAAGGCTTAAACAGAAATTGGCATACCCTTCTTTAACTGCAAATGTGATCAGTTATACACCTTATTTTAATCCTAAATTAGTGGTTATAGATAAAGGGCGCAGGGATGGTTTGAAGTTATATTTTCCAATATTAAATATCCAGGGAGTCGTAGGACAAATAGTCATGCTTTCTTCCCACTATGCTAAGGTGTTAACTATCATTGATGCCAATAGCCGAATAGGAGTGAAGTCTCAAAGAACTAGAGTAAATGGGATTTTTATAGGCACTGGTATAAATACAGGTGAAATAAAATATATAATGAAGGATAAAGACGTTAAAGTAGATGATTTGTTCATTACCTCTGGTTTAGATGGTGTCTTTCCTAAAGGTCTTTTGGTGGGAAGGGTAACTAGTATTTCTGAGCCTAAAACCGGTCTGTTTAAAAAAATAAAGGTCAAAACTAGTGTTGATTTTTGCTGTTTAGAAGAAGTAGTTGTTTTATTAAAACCTTCGCAATGGTTTTTTTCTTCATGGACAAAACTAAAAAAAGATTTTTAGTCTTCGGATTGTGGCCTGGAATTTGGTTTTTATTGGCTATCTTTCCCTATTTTTGGTGGTTTGGCAGAGTTAGTTTTGTTTTATTTTGGTTATCAGGAATTTACATAGCTATATTCGGAAATAAGCCTTATTTATGGTTGGGTTTTTGGGGTGGATTACTGGATGTGTATAAAGGTAATACCTTGGGGCCTTATTTTACTGCTTTTCTTTGTATGGAATGGTTATTTAGCAAAACTAGGCACAAATTTATCCCAAATTTTCCCAACCAGATGATATTGAGCTTTTTAACCATTCTATTCTTACATGGGTGGTGTTATGGCTGGGAAATAATATTTGATTTAAATAAAAATGGATATAAAATGAAAGAAGTTTTATTTTTTGCCTTAGGCGGGGCATGTTTGGCCCCTCTTATTTTTAAATTTTATAATATTTTTACTCAAGATGTCCCTTAATAAAGATTGTATTTTAGACAACTGGGGAAAAAGACTTAAGCTCTTTCGTTGGTTAATTTTATGTTTTTTTTTAATCATCATCCTTCGTCTATTTCATCTCCAAGTAGTTAAAGGAGATTTCTATGAGATTCGAGCAGAAAACAACCGTTTGGAAATTGAATCAATTCCCGCCCCCAGAGGAGTTATCTATGATAGAAAAGGGCGAATTTTGGCTACTAATCGCCCCTGTTTTTGTCTTTTACTTTATCCTCAAAAACTTCCTCATAAGAAAGATATTTTGGAGTCTTATGCCTCATTCCTAGCTCCTATTTTAAAAAAATCTCCCTCTGAAACAATGTTTATGCTTAAAAAAAGCCTGGTATACCCTCTAAGGCCTATTTATTTAAAAAAGGACTTAACTTGGGAAGAAGTAACTACTTTAGAAGCATCCCACTATTTTTTCTCTGCCTTGAAAATTCATGTTACTCCTTTGCGTTTTTATCCTCATCAATCTTTGGCTTGCCATCTTCTTGGTTACGTCAGCCTTATCAGTGCAGAAGAAATTAAGTCAATGCCTGAGGCAGAGCCAATCGACTTTGTAGGCAAAATGGGTATAGAAAAACTCTTCCAATCCACTCTAGCGGGAAAAAAAGGGAAACGTTTTTTAGTAGTAGATGCTTTAGGTCACACCAGACGTGTTTTAAAAGAAACACTGCCTATTTCAGGTAATAACCTATATCTAACTTTAGATGCTAAATTACAAGCCTATGCTGAACAGTTACTTAAAGGCAAAACAGGCGTTATTGTAGCTATTGCTCCCCAAACTGGAGAAGTTTTGGCTTTAGCTAGCAATCCTGGTTTTGACCCAAACTTATTTGTGAATGGGATGGATAAAAAAACTTGGCAAAGATTGAAAAATAATCCCCAAAATCCTCTTCAAAATCGAGCTACCAGTGGGCTTTATCCACCAGGTTCTATATTAAAAATAGTTACTGCTTTAGCTGCCTTGGAAAATAAAGTCATTTCTGCCCACACCAAAATCAACTGTCCAGGAAAATTTCTCTTTGGGAACCGGGTTTTTCGGTGTTGGAAAAAGAGAGGCCATGGTGTGCTTGATATAAAAAGAGCCATTATTCAATCCTGCGATGTCTTCTTTTATCAACTTGGTGCTTGGTTAGGTATTGAAAAACTAGCAGATTATGCCAAACAATGTGGTTTTGGTCAATATAGCGGTATTGGCATTGAAGAAGTTTCAGGCCATGTGCCTGCATCCCCTAATAAGTGGCCCAAGGGAGAGGCCTTAAACATGGCTATTGGTCAAGGCTCTTTTTTGGCTACCCCTTTACAAATTGCCCAATTTTTTGCTGCCTTGGCCAATGGAGGTAATATTTATCGTCCTCAGATATTATTAAAAATAGTGAGCCCCCAAGGCAAAATTATGAAGAAAGGAGAAGTAAAAATTAATAGCAAATTGTCTATTTCAACCTATAATTTAAAACTTATCAAGGAAGCCCTAACAGGAGTGATGAATGACCCTCGTGGCACTGGTTATAATGCACGCTCGCACCGCGTGGTTATAGCTGGGAAGACAGGAACAGCTCAAGTGATATCTTTACCTCAAAAGAAACTATCTAAATTACCAGTTTCTCATAGAGACCATGCCTGGTTTGCTGGTCTTGCCCCTGCAAAAAGACCTCAAATTGTAGTGGTAGTCTTAATTGAGCATGGAGGGCATGGTGGAGCTGCGGCTGCCCCTATTGCCACCAAATTAATAGAGGCATATTTGGATGAAAATAACTAGATTTTTCCTTACTACTTCTGGTCAAATGTTATTTGTTCTTATAACCTTGGTAGGTATTGGTCTCCTTAATTTATACAGTGCTACTTATTATTTGGGGCCAAAGGCTATACTCTTTAAAAAACAGCTATTTTGGACGGGCTTGGGTTTTATCACGTTGTGGGTATTCAGCACAATAGATCATCGCAAATTGCGTATTTATACTTATCATATTTATACCATCACTGTATTATTGCTTTTTGCTCTTTTGTTTCTTGCTTCTCCCTTATCAGGAACAAAACGATGGTTTACCTCAGGCCCTATTTCCATTCAACCTTCGGAGTTAGCTAAAATAGTATTTATTATTACCATAGCCCAATATTTGAGCGAAACCAAGCTAGAAAGCCAAACTCTAAAGGTATTCTTAAAAGCCTTGATATTGACTATTATCCCTGTATTTCTGGTAGTCCTAGAACCAGATTTAGGCACAGCAGTGATTCTTTTAATCCTGTTTGGAAGTATGTGTGTCTTAAGCAAGGTATCCAATAAAATACTTTTAGTTATGGGAAGCTTAACCCTTGCTTTTTTACCCTTTATCTGGGAGTTTATGCTTAAAGATTACCAAAGAGCGAGGATCTTGGGATTTTTATTTCCCCACAAAGACCCATTAGGGGTTGGTTATCATGTTTTACAATCAAAAACCACTATTGGATCAGGAAAATTATGGGGAAAGGGATTTTTAAAAGGAACCCAGTCTCAACTACATTTTTTACCTGAACATTACACTGACTTTGTTTTTTCTGTGTTTGCAGAACAATGGGGATTTATAGGATGTGTTATATTATTAACACTTTATCTTTTGCTTATTTTGATGGGAATTAAAATCTGTAAGCGTGCTAATCATCCCTTTACATTTTTACTGGCAGGAGGCATTACAGCTTTGTTTTTCTGGCAAGTGTTTATTAATATTGCCATGACCTTGGGGCTCTTACCTGTTGTAGGAGTGCCTTTACCCTTTATGAGTTATGGTGGTTCTGCTATGTTGGTTAATTTTATAGCTGTGGGTATATTGATAAATATTGACATTAAAAATTCTTGAGAGGAGGAAATAATGGGAAAAATCCTTGATGGTAAAGCATGTTCAGCTCAAATTCGAGCAGCGTTGGCCAGTGAGATAAAAACCATTATTTCTAAGGTGGAAAGGCCTCCTTGTTTAGCGGTTATCTGGGTAGGAAAAAATCCGGCTTCAGCTACTTATGTTAAGGCAAAGGGAAAGGCATGTGAAAAAATAGGGATGGATTTTCAATTACACCATTTGCCTGAAACCGTGACTGAGAAAAAATTGGTAGCGTTAATTCATTCTTTAAATAAAAACCACAATGTAGATGCGCTGTTGGTGCAACTACCATTACCTAAGCAAATTTCAGAAGAGAGTGTGGTTTCTGCTATTTCTCCTGAAAAGGATGCCGATGGGTTTCATCCATACAACTTAGGAAGATTGATAATGGGAAAACCTACTTTTATTCCTTGCACTCCAGCAGGTATCTTGGAGCTATTGCAGAAAAATGGAATAGAAACTACAGGAAAGGAAGTAGTTATTGTGGGTAGGAGCAATATTGTAGGTAAACCCCTAGCTGTGCTTTTAATGCAGAAGGCATTGGGTAATGCCACAGTCACTGTGTGTCATACAGCAACTAGGGACCTTGTCTTTCATACCAAAAGGGCAGATATTCTGATTGTAGCTGCTGGGAAGCCCAAAATGATTAAGGCAGATATGGTAAAAGAAGGAGTGATAGTAATTGATGTAGGCATCCATCGCACAGAACAGGGTCTTTGTGGAGATGTGGACTTTGAGGAAGTGGAGCCAAAGACTTTTGCCATCACTCCTGTGCCTGGTGGTGTAGGCCCTATGACAGTAGCCATGCTTTTAAAAAATACTGTGCTGGCATGGAAAGGAAGATATAAAGTTTAAACTTGAGGCCAAATCTTTTTTCCCTGATACCAAATTTCGCCTTTATTATTTTGACTAAAGGCAGAAAGACTAAAACCTTTCACCTTACCATCAATAATTAACTTTCCACCTTTCATAAAATAAGCAGTCCACAAACCAGCATTCCCTGTGATTTTTAAATAAGACTTTTCCTGATTTTCATAGCCCAGAAGAGAAATAGCATTCTTTAATTTTTTGGTATTCAAATGAACATTTAGAGGTTCAATCTGTTTTGATTCTTTCCCTTTTGCCATTTCTTCCTTGATGTATTGATTTACTGTTCTATTTAAAAGAAGAGAAATAAGAAGACCTAAAGTAACCGTAGAATATTTTTTCTCCTCATATCTTTCTATTAATTGATTCAATACTTCTTCCAAATATTGAACCTTAATTTCCTTTATTTTGATAATAACTTTCTGAGAGAATATATTAGCAATGTCTTTGGGAATACGTCTTACTTGATTTTTCCATTCATCATATAATTTCTCAATCTCATCCACAATTTCTTTGATTTCTTTCTCCTCTTGTTTAACCCCTTCAAATCTATTTTGGTATTCTATTCTTCTCTTCTTTAGCCTTTCCTCTGTCTCTGTTTCTTGAATGTTTAAAACCTTTTCTGCCAACTTTTGAATTTTTTGACGCAGCATATTTTTATTTTATGCTCTTAATTGGATGCTGTAAATGTTTTTCAACAAGATGTGAAATATTGGCAATGTTTCATATTTCTTGACATCCTTATTGGAAGGAATTACTCTAGAAACAACAGAGGTGAAAGATGATCAAGGATTATTACCAAATTTTGGGTGTTTCTAGAAACGCCACACAGGAAGAGATTAAACATGCCTATCGCCGTTTAGCCTTAAAATATCATCCCGATCGGAATAAAAGTAAAGAAGCGGAAGAAAAATTTAAAGAAATCAATGAGGCTTATGCGGTTTTGAGTGATCCCCAAAAGCGTCAGCAATATGATGCTATGGGGGCGGGTTTTCATCAACAATATACTACTGAAGATATTTTTCGCGACTTTGACATTGGGGACATTTTTAAAGACTTTGGGTTTACTACAGAAGATTTCTTTTCCTATATCTTTGGAGGAAAACCGAGAAGAGCAAGAAGAATATACTTCGGGACAGGTCCTTTTGGTTATGAACAACCTAGGCGGACACCTGTAAAGGGACCTGATTTAATTTATGAACTTCCCCTTAGTTTAGAAGAAGCAGCCAGCGGTAGTGAAAAAACTATTGCTTATGAAAGAGGTGGGAAGCAAGAACGGATTATTATAAAAATACCTTGTGGTATAAATACTGGCCAAAAACTAAGGATAGCTGGTAAAGGAGAACTTGGTCCCACAGGGATACCTGGAGATCTTTTTGTAAGAATTAGAGTATTAGAGCATCCTTTATTTAAAAGAGAAGGTGACAATTTATACATCAATCGCACTATTTCTTTTTCCCAAGCTGCCTTAGGCACCACTATCCGTGTTCCTACTTTGGAAGGTAAGACCTTAAAGGTGAGGATTCCACCAGGCACCCAGTCTCATACCAAATTAAGAGTAAAAGGTCAGGGGATGCCTTCTTTAAAAGGAGGAAGAGGAGACTTATTTGTTCAAGTTATTATTCAAGTTCCTAAATATCTTACTTCAGAACAAAGGGAATTGATAGAAAAACTAGCCAGGCTGGGATTGTAAACTTATTAAGGAGGCTTCCATTGAAAAAGGCTAAACTGAGTAAACAAAGATTAATCATAGGTATTATGGCTATTTTTTTATTAGTGAGCATGGTAGCCTTGCGTAAATTTTTTGAGACTAAGCCTCCAGAAATTATTTTATCTCCTGAACCTGCTGGTTTTTTACCTGCCAGTAAAGAATTTACTATCACTTTTAAGGAAAAGGGTTTAGGGCTAAAAGAATGCTCGGTTTTTATTGACCAAGACAATAAAAATCACCCTATTTTTTATAAACGCTTCTCCCGAGAGGATAAGACATACAACCAAAGGATTAATCTTAATGTCATTCCCAAAAAATTAGGGGTTCATGATGGTCCTGCCTTTTTCGTTATTTCTGCACGAGACTATTCCTTTTGGCATTGGGGTAAAGGAAATTCTTCAGAAAGAAAATATAGTGTTATCATTGATACTGTATTACCTACTATAGAAGTGCTTACCCGAAGTCACAACATAGCTAAAGGAGGTAGCGGGCTAGTTATTTATCGTGCTTTAGAGCCGCTATTGAATCATGGAGTCAAGGCAGGTAAGCTTTTTTATCCTGGTTATCAGTGGCAAGGTCTTTATCTATGCCTATTTGCTTATCCTTATTATGCACCAAAGAACATTGTTTATCGTTTGGTAGGAGAAGATAGGGCAGGTAATAGAGGAGAGGTAGGTTTTTATTATCATTTGCTCTCCCGGAATACCAGACATGATAAAATCAATATTTCTGATGCCTTTCTTCAGGCTAAAATGCCCGAATTTTGGAACATCTATCCCAATTTGAGAGGAAAATATTTAGAAACATTTGTTAAAGTCAATACCGAACTTCGTAAGAAAAACCATCAAGAGATAACATGTATATGCAATATTTCTCAATCCACTCCTTTGTGGCAAGGTGCTTTCATCCGTCCCCGTGGGACAAAGAGGGCGGGTTTTCTTGACCAACGCAGCTATTATTATAGAGGTAAAGTCATTAGCCATTCTGTTCATCAAGGGGTAGATATTGCTTCTATTGCCCATGCCCCAGTAATTGCAGGTAATCATGGTATAGTGGTTTATAGAGATTATTTGGGCATTTATGGCAATACCATTATCATTGACCATGGCTTGGGATTGTTTAGTCTATATGGGCACTTAAGCAACTTTCAAGTAGAAAAAAACCAGCGGGTGAAAAAGGGGGATGTTATTGGCTATACTGGCACTACTGGTTTGGCTGGAGGTGACCACTTACATTTCAGCATCTTGGTTCAAGGAGAATTTGTTAATCCTGTTGAGTGGTGGGATGCCCATTGGGTAAAAAATAACATCACTCA
>Ga0190352_1000106_pt1 | contig 21697 bp, 20 predicted proteins | sample 4872131011_MG_FD_161682 | JGI IMG/M metagenome (GOLD analysis project Ga0190352, IMG submission 161682) | Hydrothermal vent microbial mat bacterial communities from Southern Trench, Guaymas Basin, Mexico - 4872-13-10-11_MG | ecosystem: Environmental > Aquatic > Marine > Hydrothermal vents >...
TCTTCTTTTTGGTAAAAAATTTAACACCGTTCCTCCTAAAAAATCCAAATTTATCCAGCCCGCCTTACCTTTCTTTTCGGAAAGCTTCTGAAAATTCTGGGGAAAGTCCTGTAATTTTAGCCCAAAATCCTCTTAAGATAGGCAAAAAATTCCCAATGTGGTAAATTTCTCCTATGAAAAAATTTTTAGTAGATAGCATGCTAGGAAAATTGGCAAAATGGCTACGTCTTTTAGGTTATGATACCATATATACTAATATAAAAGATCACAATAAACTTCAAAGTTTTTTACAAAAAGATTACATTTTTCTCACACGTCAGCATAAATGGATACACTACCGGGCCTTTAAAGACCAACCTATTTATCTAGTGCAGGCCAACGAACCCAAGGCTCAACTAGCTGAGGTAATGAAAAAGTTCAAATTAGAGTTTTCTCCTCATACCTTCTGTTCAAGATGTATTATATGTAATGTGGTATTAGTAGAAAGACAAAAAGAGGAAGTGGAAACATATCTACCTGAATACATCAGGCATACTTTTAGTTACTTCAAAGTATGTCCTCACTGTAAAAGAGTTTATTGGCCTGGTAGTCACCAAAAAAGAATGCAAGAATTTTTAAAAAAGATTGGTTTTTTATAAGCCATAAGTCTTCATTTTTTTATGAAGATGACTTCTTTCCAAACCAATTGCTTGAGCAGTAAGACTCACATTGCCTTCATATTCTTTTAATTTTTTGCGCAAAAATTCTTTTTCAAAAATGGCCTTGGCCTCTCTAAAATTATCCACTTTGAAAAAATCCATCCTTATATTGCCCTTTCTCTGTGCTATACTCTCAGGAATATCTTTAGCAGTGATCACCTCGCCAGAGGTCATAATAACTAGACGCTCAATAATATTTTTTAACTCCCTTACATTGCCTGGCCAATCATATTGTTTTAAAACTTGAATGGCCTCTTCGGTAATTTTTTTTAAACCCAAACTGCTCTCTTTGGCCATTTCCTGCAAAAACTCTTCTACCAGCAGTGGAATATCCTCCTTTCTTTCCCTTAAGGGAGGAATCTCAATGGGAACCACATTTAGACGATAATAAAGGTCTGCTCTAAAATTGCCTTTATTTATCTCTTCTTCTAAATTCTTATTAGTAGCAGCTACTACTCGCACGTCTACTTGAACAGTCTTTATCCCTCCTACTCGTTCAAAACGCTGTTCTTGAATTAATCGCAAAACCTTTGCTTGAGTCTTTGGACTCATATCGCCTATTTCGTCTAAAAAAATAGTGCCTCCATTGGCTAGGTCAAACTTACCTTTTTTCCGAACATAGGCACCGGTAAAGGCCCCCTTTTCATAACCAAACAATTCACTTTCAATCAACTCATCAGGAAGAGCTGCACAATTTACTTCAACAAATGCCCCATGTGCCCGTTTACTATAATAATGAATAGCCCTTGCCGCTAATTCCTTTCCTGTCCCACTTTCTCCCTTAATAAGAACAGACGCAGTGGTAGGAGCAACCTTTCTAATTTGTTCTTTTACTACCTTGATGGATTCACTTTCACCAGTAAGGTTACATTTAAAGAAGGCCTTTTGTTTTAAGGCAATATTCTCTTCTTGCAAAGAAGACATCTTCAAGGCATTCGCTATAGGAGGAATGGTGTTTTCCCAAGAAAGGGGTTTTTCAATAAAATCATAGGCCCCTAATTTCATGGCCTTAACTGCTGTTTCTACATTGCCGTGACCTGAAATCATAACTACTTGAATTTTGGGATATTGCTTTTTTATCTCTTCTAATAGTGTTAAACCATTGATATCCGGAAGCCAGATATCTAGTAGAACCAAATCTGGCAATTCTTCTTTGATTTTTTTAATTGCTTGTGAAGCATTAAAGGCAGTGATTACTTCATAACCTTCATCTGAAAGGATACCTGTAAGAGCTTGACAGATAGGTTTTTCGTCATCTACTACCAAAATTAAATATGACATATTTTTTATATTATCATGACCTCAGAGGGAGTTCAATCACAAAGATGCTTCCTTGAGGATAATTATCTTTAATTCGAATAAAGCCTTGGTGGTCAGAAATTATGGTATGAACAATAGTCAATCCCAATCCTGTGCCTGATCTTTTAGTAGAAAAATAGGGTTCGAATAGACGGGGCTTCAATTCATCAGGAATGCCTTGACCTGTATCTTTTACTTCTATTCTAACAATCTTAAGGGAAGAATCATGACTTATAGCCACCTCTATTTTACCTTGATCCTCAATAGAAGCAACAGCATTATCTAAAAGATTTAATAAGGCTCTTTTTATCTGCTCTCTATCAAACAAAAACATAGGGACAGAAGTAATTTGATTTAATTCAAATGTAATATGAAGATGAGCACTTCTATACACAGCTAAAGCTTCTTCAATCACCTCAGCCAGATTATTAAGAGTGAGATTGACCTCTGGTAACCTGGCAAGGTTAGAAAATTCGTTTACCATCTTCTTTAAACCCTCTACTTGCTTAACTATCATTTGAGTACATTCATCAAAAACGGATTCGCCTTGAAAGTGGTTTAAGTAACGCCGTCGTAAGCGCTGAGCTGAAAGTTGAATGGGAGTGAGAGGATTTTTAATTTCATGAGCAATTCTTCGAGCCACTTCTCGCCAAGCAGCCATCCGCTGGATTTTTTCTAACTGGGTAATATCTTCAAACACAAATACTGCTCCTAAAGGTTGACCTTGTTTATCTTTAAGAAGGGTGGTGCTAACCACAAGAGTAAAAAGCCTACCATTTATTTTTAATTTAATTTGTTTCTCCAACCTTTCAGAGATTACCTGGCTAAACTCTTTAAATTCAGGGAAAAGTTCAGCCAGGTCTTGAAATGGTCTTCCTATTAAATTAGCTGCCTTAACTCCTAAAATTTCTTCTACCGCAGGATTAACTGTAATAATATAACCAGAAGCGCTGGTGGAAATCACTCCTGTCCTGATATTTTCTAAAATGGTCTTGGTATATCTATGGCGTCTCTCGATTTCTAATTTCTGTTCACGCAATCTACCATAAGCCATTTTTAAATCAGTAACCATTTTGTTAAAAGAATCCACTAGCATTTTCACCTCATCCGAAGTTTCCACGTCCACATTTACATCCAAATTGCCTTTAGCCACTTCTTGAGTAGCTCCAGCTAAGGCCTGAATAGGAATAGTAATCACTTTAGCAATGCGGAAACCAACCCAAGTGGCCACAAAAATCACCAAAAGAGTGATAACTGAAAAAATAATAAAAAGACTCCATTTCAAGGGATTCACAAACAGAAATAATTGTTTATAATCTTCACTACTCTTCCTCACTGCCTCTAGTTTTTTTACTAAATGTGGAGGTATTAACCTTCCTATTACCAAAAATCCCCAAAGACGACCTTTCTCTAAGGGAGTGATAGTATATGCCAAATCCCCATAAGGGAGCGATTTAACCAAAGTTACCGACTCTCTGGTTTTTAAGGGTTCAGCAAGATTATTTTTCAAATCTAAGTTTTGTTCTACAGGCTTTCTAGTTAAGCTTACCAATGGCTGGAGCTTGTAGTTATATACTTGAAGTAAATCCAAATTATATTCTTTTAATTTTGGTCTTAACTTAGATAAAGATACATTGTCAAAAATCAATTCTCCATTATTAATAAAACCTCTCTGAAAAAGCTTACTATAATGGATTAAATCATTAGAAGCTTGTTTATAATAAATATGCCCTATTTCTAAAGTCTGATTAATGGCCTGTTCTACTTTTATATTAAACCAATAATTAAAGCTAGAAAATACAAATTTTACAGCTACCCCAAAAAGCACCAGTGTAGGCAAAAGAGAAAGCCCTACAAATAAAAGCACCAGTTTTGTCCTTATTTTGCTGCCTACAATACCCCTTTTGCGTTCAGCAATCAGCTTTACAAAATTTCTAGTTACTAGAAAAATAAAAAGGATCAGTAGAATAATATTAAGATTTGCTAAAATAAAAAAAAGGAGGGTATTGGTGATTCTGAGTTGGAAATCAGGATTAAATGACTTACTTTCAATGTAAATCAAAAAACCAATAATAGGAATAAGAATAAGAATAAGTAGTCTTTCTCTTCTTCGTTTCTTTTTCTCTTTAAGTTCCATTTTAATAAACAAAATTTATGTAATACCAATCTGTTTCAAAATCCCATAAGGAAGTAAAGAAAAAGATGTAATGAAGATAAAGGGGCAATTTTACTTTATTCAATTCTGCCTTGAGACGTAATTCATATTTATCACCTTTTTTAAGTGCAGAAATAGGCACTACTGCTACCTCAACGGTGGTCATAAGTTTTTTTGCCCATATAAAATCCTTTGAAGTAGCCATTTGTTCAGGAAATTCAGAACGGTTAACAATGAATACACCTTTAAGCTGGTCATATTTAATGGTATGGAATAATTTAAGTGAACGAATACCTTTATCAGGCCAAAAACTCCTCTTTTTATCTAAGAGTATCTTATAGGTAAAAGTAACAGGGACCCCATTTAAAATTGCCTTCTCCATTTTTTTGGTAAAACAACCCTGAGCGGTAAAATAGACCAAAAGGTCCTTTTTAGAAGTGGTAACCACAATATCTTTAAGAAAAGCCCCATAACTAAAACAGACTTTACTTAATAATAAACTTAATAACACGAAAATAAAAATTAAAACATCGGTTTTATAAAACCGCTGACAAATATGAATCATGAAAAATTTTTGCCTTATTTTTAAAAATAATAGCATGGTAGCAACTAAATTGAACTATTGTCAAGACAGTTGCGCTAGGAAAAAGAACCTTGTAAAATAAAATAGTGGTTGTTTTTCACCTCCCAATTAGTAATTTAAGTAAGGCCTTGAGTTTTTTTGACCGCATCATCGGTTCCCAAGAAAAAAGAGAGCTTGTTTTCTTTTCACAAAAAAATCTTTATCTTGCTGGAGGTGATGATTTTCTTAATGCATTTTTAATGATTAAATCCAATGTCCATTTACCTCATGCTTACAGTTTTCCTTTAGATCCCCTACGTTCCTTCGTCAAAGATAAAACAGATAAAGATGTTAAGATAGAATTGGCCTCATCCCTGAAATTTATAACTCCTAATGAAGAATTAATTCTAAACATCCAACCTACTTCTATTTCTTTTACCCCAATTAAAGGAAGGAATTTAGGGATAATTCCTATTCAAACCCTGAGAAGAATCCTTGATTTAGCCAGTATCATTTCTCAGGAAGGAGAAAAAATCTCTCTTTTTTTCCAAAAAGCCCATTTAGGAGCCTGGAGTGAAAATCGCGTCCTTATCTCTTGTGCCTTTACACCCATTTTATCATCATTAACACATAATTTCACTGTGCCTTATACCTCCACACGTCATTTAGTGAAGGCCTTGGATTTTATTTCTGAAAAGCAGGCCTCTCTTTTTTTTGCTTTTCAAAGCCTTCTTATCTCACTACCCCAGCTAAAAATCAGCTTTCGCCTTATTTCTGAAGAAACTGATGTCCTTGGTCTTCTAAAATCTCTTCTTACCACAAAACCTCTGGCAAAATTTAAAATAGAACTTCCTGCCTTTAAGAAAACACTCTCTAGATTGGCTAGGATTCAAAAACAATTAAATGCCATAGGAAGCATCACTCTTATGTCTGAAAAATGTATATTCAAAATTACTTCTTCTCAAGGTAGCTACTCATTTATCTTGCCTTTAGAAGTATCCTTAAAACAGTGTTTCACCATAAATTGCCATTTTTATCTCTTAAACAGCCTTTTCAGCCGCTTGAAAGGAAAGGAATTCAATATTTCTATTCTACCTTCTGGATGGTTGTTAAAACATGGCCAGTATTTTTGTTTTTTGAAAAAACCCAAAAATATCAAATTCCCCAAATCTCCTTATGCCATGTGATAATATGGCTAATTTCAGCACTGGGTTGATAGTGGGTCAATTCAGGCAATGTCATTTGTTCGCCTGAAAGTACTTTAATAATTGCTACTACTGATTTAGCCATGCCTTCAAGATGATAACCTCCTTCAAGAAATAAAGCTAAACGATGATTGCAGACTTGAGCTGCTAAATCCTTCAAAATCTGGGTCATTAAGGCAAAACCATTTACCGTAACCCGCATGCCTCCTAAAGGGTCTCCAATATAAGGGTCAAAACCTGCAGAAACCAGGATAAAATCAGGTTTAAATTTAAGGGCAATAGGATAAAGGAGATGTAAAAAAAGGTAAATGTAATCTTCATCTGCATATCCAGGACTTAAGGGTACATTGACGGTAAATCCTTTCCCTTTGCCTTTTCCTATTTCATCTATCCTTCCAGTCAAAGGATAGTGAGGATACTGATGGATAGAGAAATAAAGCACATCCGAAGAATCATAAAATGCGTGTTGTGTTCCATTGCCATGATGAACATCCCAATCAACAATCAGAATATTTTTCCCTAAACGTTTTTTTCGAATATAAGCGGCGGCAATGGCAATATTGTTAAAAAGGCAAAACCCCATGGCCTTGTTTCCTTCAGCATGATGGCCAGGTGGTCTTATCAAGGCAAAACCATTATCAATTTCTTTATCACAAATGGCTTTGATTAAGCTTAAACCACCCCCTACTGCCAGACAGGCCGTTTGATAAGATTGCGGAGAAGCTACTGTATCAGGGTCAAGTGTTACTTCCTTTCCCTTAGTACTAGCAATAGAATGGATATATTGACTGGCATGAATAAGGGAAATCTCTTCCTCAGAGGCATAATATGGAGGAATCTTTTTATAAAGTTCCCTTATTTGGTCTATATATTGGTAAATGACTTTTAACCTTTGGGGAGACTCAGGATGCCAAGAACCAGGATTGTGGTCTAAATATCGAGCATCCTTAACCACCCCTGTTTTAAGGCATAAGGGAGCATTTACCATGTTTAATCTCCATAATATAAATTTTTTTAACTACTTCCCCATTAGGCAAAAAACTAGTCAAACCCGTAGGGCCTGGAAAATTCTGAATGAGCTCATGGATATTTTTTAGAGGTAATCTATTAAGGCTCTTCAAATATAATAAAATTCGCCCTACTTCATATCCTTGAGCAGAAAGATAGTCTGGGAAAACATGGTAATTCTTACGGAAATCATTGATAAACTGTCTCACCCAGGGCTGTTTTGCCTGAAGAGTGAATCCCGTAGGAAAATAAGCAGCCTTACAGTAACCTTTAATCATTTTGGCAAATTCTGAATCGTCCCAAAGAGCTGTTCCTAAAAACACCAGATTTTTAGCGTTATAATAGGCAAATTGGGAAATAATAAAGGCTGAAGTCAAAGCATTATCAGGAATAAATACAGCATCAAAGGGAAAATGACTAGGTATTTTCAATGTCTTCTCCGGTTTTTGCTCTACCATCTCCTTGCCTAGAAGGAACTTTATTTGGATGGTGAAGTCAGTGGTTTTAGGAGGATATGTAATCAATTTTATAACACTGCCACCTCTTTTTCTTACCCCTGTTATAAAAAGTTTCACATACCTCTCTCCATATTGGTCTTCAGGATAAAACACTACAAAGGAAGTATAATTTAACTTTCTCATAACCAAATCTAATAAATTTTCTATTTGAATTTCCGGAGTAATAAAATCTCTATAGATAAAACCTCTGCCTTTAAGGATATTTAACTCCGCAGTAAGTGCTATGACAGGGAGTCCTATTCTATAAGCCCTGGATATCACTGGTTGAGCAGTATTTTTCCCTAAGAGAGCTACAAGTACATCACAATTTTGTCTCTCCATATTCTTGAGAGCATGCAAGGCTGTCTCTGAAATACCACCACTATCATATACAAATACAGAAAAAGAAGAAGTCTTTAATACATCTAATCCTAATAATAAACCTTTAAGAACACTTTCGCCTAACTTCTTATTTTCGCCATTTAGAGGAAGTAAACAACAAATATCACAACCAGAACCACCCCCAAAATCAAAGGCAAAAACAGAGGGGATAAAAAAAAGAAAGAAAAGGAACCCAATTAAAAAACGTTTCATTGTGTTTTAATTTTGGCTACAGTTACCAAGGCGGGCCGGAGGAGTCTATCATGTAAAAGATACCCTTTTTGATGCTCTTCTACCACCATATCTTCCTCATCTTTTCTTTCTTCAATTTTAACTGCTTCGTGAATATAAGGGTCAAATTTTTCTCCTACTGTTTTAATAGGTTTTACTCCAAATTTTTCTAAGCACTGGTGAAGCATTTTCAAAGTAAGCTCAACTCCTTCTAAAAGGCTCTTCATATTATTAGAAGAATGGGCATGGTTCACTGCTCTTTCTAAATTATCCACCACTGGTAACAATTCTTTAAGCAATTGCTCATTAGCAAATTTGAGGTATTCTGACTGCTGTTTTTCTGTGCGCTTCCGTAAATTATCCAGTTCAGCCATAGTGCGTAACCATTTTTCATAGTATTCTTGTGCTTCCTTTGTCTTTTTATCTAATTCTGCTTTTAACTTTTCAATCTCTTCTGGGCTAATCTCTGCTTCTTTTTCTTCTATTTGAACTTCTTGAGAAATCTTCTTTTTATCCATCCTTCCTCCCTTATTTATTCATTTTTAGCCAAAATTTCGCTTAATACTTGAGCTGTATATTCTACTAAAGGAATTACAGTAGCATAATTCATCCGCATGGGTCCAATTACTGCCACTGTTCCCAAGACGCTATCTCCACTCATATATGGAGAAGCAACGACTCCGCATTCTCTAAGTTCTTCTTGGGCAATCTCAGAACCCACAAACACCTGAGGTTTGGCATCTCGCACAGTCCTTTCTAACAACCGAGCAATAATACTTTTTTCTTCAAAGGCAACCAATAAAGACTTAAGTGTCTCCACATCTGAAAATTCCGGATAATTAAGAATATTCACAGTCCCCTCTATATAAATTTGTTCTTTCTCCGGCCAAAACATACGTTGAGTTAATTGGAATACTTTATTCCAAATGGTATCAAATCTTGCTTTATCTTTTTTCATCTCTTCTATTAATCTCTGCCTGACCTCTCCTAAGGTTAACCCGCTAAAAGACGTATTGAGGTAGTTAGCAAATCGTGTCAAATCTTGTTGAGAAATAACAGTAGGGGCAGAAATTACGCGGTGATATACCATTCCCCTATTTCCTACAATAATAGTAAGGATAGAATTTTTTCTCAACAGGACAAATTCTATATGTTTTAAAATAATTGTAGAAAACTTGGGAGCAACTACTATTCCTGCATGTTGAGAATAAGAAGATAAAATTTTTGAGCTCTCTTTGAGAATCTTTTCTATATTATCTTTATCCTCTTTTAAACTTTGTCTTATTTGCTTCCTGAATTTTTGGGATAAAGGTCTTTTTTCTAATAAAGCATCAATATAAATTCTCCATCCCAATTCAGTTGGCACCCTCCCAGCCGAAGTATGAGGTTGATAAAATAATCCCATTTCTTCTAAATCAGCCATAATATTACGAATAGTAGCCGGACTTATAGAAAATTTATATTGTTTCCAAACTGCTCGGGAACCTACTGGTTCCCCCGTGGTAATGTACATTTGAACAACTGCACTTAAGACTTGCTTTGCTCGCTCAGATAACATAATAATATTAAATCAATCTTTTAGCACTCTCTTTAATAGAGTGCCAAAGTTTAATTAAACATTTCACTCCTTATTGTCAAGTAACAAAAAATACACTAATTGTCTACCTCTCTTGACAAAAATTTTTGTAAGGATATATTAAATTTAGTAGCGGGAATAGCTCAGGGGTAGAGCGCCACCTTGCCAAGGTGGAAGTCGCGGGTTCAAATCCCGTTTCCCGCTCCATAAGGCGGCATAGCCAAGTGGTAAGGCAGCGGTCTGCAAAACCGCGATTCACCGGTTCGAATCCGGTTGCCGCCTCCATTTATGTCCAAGTCTTTCCAGTCGGTTCCTCTAAAAAATTTTTGCTAAGTTTGTGCAAACTGTATCAATTTCATCAATGGAATTATTTTGGAAGATAAATATTGATCCCTAATAAGTCCAATTTATTAACATTACCTTCTTCTACTGCTCGTTTTCTGGATAGTAAACTCTAGATTGGGGAATTTGGTTTTGTGGAATTCCTAAAGCTAAGGCAATTTCTCGCAATTTTTCTTGGATTTTAAGGGTATTTTCTGGTCCCATACGAATAAGATGTTTTTGGGCAGGACTAAGTTGCTCTAACTGGGGGTCAACCATTTGGTACGTAATCACCTTTTTCTTTAATAAAATTTCACCTTTTATCAGTGGAGCTTTAAGAAGTTCCATAATGGCTTTAAAAAGTGTGTCTTGGAAATCTTGATTGGGATATCCGAGCTCCTGGTATGCTTCTTGAAAGAGAGGTCTTAATTGTTGATAAAGCTTTAAACAACCTTCCACATCCAAAGAAGCAAAAACATCTGCTATTAAATTATATCGTTTATAGCTAGCAGGATTGAGATAAACTAATCCATTTCTTTTAATTACCTGGAATTTCTCTTGAGGAGCTAAAAAAGGAATGTGCGGACGGGGACTCAAACCTTGAGCAATATTATCTATTACAGCGGTAATCCTCCTAATCAAATTTTTATTACTCAACCAGATAGCCCATTGGGGATGAGAAGAACATTCCTTAGCTAGTTTTCTCAATGTATCATCGCTCTTATCCAGGTCTAATGCAAGTTCAGGAAGCTTTCTCTCTTCTTTTATAGCCGGTTTTTCTGCAGGAACGGGTTTTTTTATGACTTCCTGTGGTTTTTCTAAACTCTTGCTTGGCAAAGAGATTTCTTTTGATTTTTCATAAACTAAAAGATAATAAAAGCCTATACCTACTAAAGCTATGAGAATAACTGCTATCAAAATTATTTTCTTATATCCCTCCATTGCAAAGTTTTTTAGCACAGAATAAATCTAGAGTCAATTAACAAAAAGTTATAAAAATTTAGAAGTCAATCTTTAGGAGTATTGATGAATTAAGGATTTTTGGATTTCAACAAGTAGAATACATCAAGCTCCTTAAACTTTATGTGTAGAATACCATTGAACAGTTTTTTTGAGCCCCTCTTCAAGGCTGACATCTGGAGTCCAGCCAAGCATTCTTTTGGCTTTATCTATATTAAGACAACTGCGTTTTATATCTCCATGTCTGGGAGGAGCAGGAACTGGTGCTCTAAGTGATGGATCAGATTTATTAATTAAATCATAGAGCTTTTTATAAAGTTCCCTAGTTTTTGTAGGTTTGCCAGAACCTATGTTAAATATTTCATTTGAACCATTTTCTAAAACAAGGATGTTTGCTTTCACCACATTCTCCACATAGCAATAATCCCTTTCCATTCCATAGGGTTCATCCGGGAAATGACATATCACAGAAGTTTTTCCCGAGAGAAGGTTTTCGGTAAATATAGCTACCACTCCTGCTTCACCTTTGGGTATCTGTCTGGGGCCATAAATATTGGCATATCTCAAAATAGTGTAATTTAGCCCATATTGATGCTCATAAAATCTAAGGTAATACTCTGAAGTCAATTTTGTGATTGCGTATGGCGATAAAGGCACAGGTAAATATTTTTCTGATGTAGGATACTCCTGGGCTTCGCCATAAATTGCTCCACCTGAAGAGGCAAAGATTATTTTTCTAACACCATGTTTAACGCAATTCTGTAATAGGTTTATAAGACCAATGATATTAACCTCAGCATCAAATATAGGATTTTCAACAGATACCGGGACAGATATTTGAGCTGCATGGTGGTTTACTATTAGCGGTCTTTCTGTTTCAAATATTTTTTCAAGACCTTTTGACCTTATATCTATCTCATAGAATCTGGCCGCAGGATTTATATTTTCTCTTTTTCCTGTAAAAAGATTATCCACTACAACAACATCATGACCTGCCTTGATATACCCATCAACCACATGCGAACCAATGAAACCTGCTCCTCCTGTAACTAGTATTTTCAAGACTTATACCTCATAACAAAAATCACTATAAATCAGTTTACAGAAATATGGCTTAAAATTAAACATTTGTCAAATTATCTTCATTTTCCAAAAATTTTGGCAATTCCGGTTAAATTAGGCTTTTAAAAAAGCTCTTTCATCTTATAAATGGCGAACCGGGGTATAGTAAACTGGTTAATCTGATTTAGTTAAAATCTCAAAAATTACTGTGCCACCACCAGTATATTTACATGGATCTAGGCATTGGATATAGGCCTTATTACCTTCCTTGGTTAGCCCAATTTGCTTTGGATCTACACCATGGCTTAATGCTACATGATAGGGCATGATAGCTGATAAGGAATGCATACAAATAGTGCAGGACTTTTTGGGATTGATCTTATAGCCCTCTTCTAAGATAAAAGTATCTCCCACCTTATAGACAGGACAATGGCCTATGATTTCTTTGACTCTGATTATTAAATCCATTATAACACCTCTTCAAAGATATTTTCAGATATTTTCTCCCAGATGATAACTTTGGTATCATTAAATGGAATAGTTTTTATAGGCACATAATATTTAGGGATGGTTTTAAAAATCTCTTTAATAAGGTAAAGCTGGATGGGATAATCCTTGCAAAATGGACTAAAATCAGGTGAAAAGCATGCCTTAATTGCTTTAGTAAAATTGTGGGTATTGTTCCCACAGTTCATTTCAGCAATTTTAAGGCTATATAGAAGGTCATAGGTTATCAAACAATCCATCTTTTTTTGCTTAATAGTCTCTAGGACGTGGTTGAGTACCTTAGGAGAAAATAACACCTTGTTTCTAAAAAGAAAGGGGATAGCACTTTTTCTTTGAGCTAAAAAGTAAAGACCAGGATTGTGGTATAAGAAAGCATATATTTCTTGATTTTGACCACAATATACTTTTATATATCTACTTACCTGTTTAGTAATCTCATAATGTCTTTCGTGGCTAAGATAAAAGTCTCCTGTATAATAAATAGCAAAAATGTAAAAAATAAAGGGCATTAATAAAAGTTTAAAAAAGACTGTTTTTACAATACCTTTTTGCTTCAAAATAGAGATTCCGCACCAACCTAACCATATAGAAAAGGCAGGAACGATTTGCAGATAATAGTGAAAAAACCAGCGACCTCCAATCACTCCTCCCAAAAAGGAAAACAAAAAGAAAGAAATAATAAACCATTTGCTAAACTGTCTTTCTTTGGGTAAATATGACCATCCTAAAAGTGCAGCAAAGATTAAAAAAATAATTCCTGTCACTGATATAGAATATAAAAACCGAAGTAGATGCCACCACCAAGGACCTACAAATATGGAAGCAGTGGTTAGTCTGTATCCTACCACTTGATAAAAAAGATTCATTTTACCTAACCTAATACAACCATATAGCAAGGTCAAAAATAGAGGAAAAGAAATTCCTGAAAGAAAAATAAAGATGTTTCTAATTTTCCTCTTGCCTTGGACATAAATGAAAAGCAGAAGATGGAAGAGAAGAAAGGTGGCTGTTTGGCGGATAATAATGGCCAGAGCTAAAAAGACACCTGAAAAAAAGAGATAACTCTCTCTTTCACTTTGAGAAAGCAGGTATAAATAAAGGGAGATAAGATAGGGGAGAAACATGAAACATTCCTTTTGGGTAATACCTTGAAAAGTGGGAAGCCATGAAAGATAACTGAAAATTAAGGCCGAAGCCAATGCCTCTTTTTTATCTAAGAGTCGGCGGGTGATGAGATAAATAAAAAAGACACTAATAGCATTCCAACTGGCCAAAAATAGCCTTATGTTTACTATCTTAATGCCAAAAATTTTAAAGATAAATATATAAATTAAAGGTAAACCTGGAAGCATATTAAAAAAACGAGATTTATAAAAATCAACACCTTCCAACCAAAAATATGCTTGATAAGCATAGGCACCTTCATCTGGTTGTAAAGGGCAATTCAGATAGGGTAAACGAATACCAATAGAAAATATAGCTATTAGAAATAGCAGGGTGATATCCCCCAATTTGAAATTCTTTGATATTGCGATTAAAGAGTCCTTTATTCTTTGCCCTTTTTCATATTCTCTTTGGTGTTTTGTATCTAAGCCACAAAAGCTAGTGAAAATCATAGCAATTACTTCACCAATTATATACTGCTTTTTTCTGAATTTTTTCTATCTTATCTACAATTTTTACCAAAGAGAAATTTTGATTCACATATTCATATCCCAATGTTACCATTTGTTGAGTGTGTTGCGGATTTGAAAGTAAGTATTGGACAGCTTCAGCAATGGCCTGGCTATTTTTAGGAGGGACAAGGATGCCTGCCTTCCCATGGCAAAGGCTTTCAGGAATGCCTCCTATTGTTGTAGCCACCACAGGTTTTTTCATAGCCAGGGCTTGAAGTATAACTTGGGGTGTGGCCTCAACGGCACAAGAACTCACCACTAAAATATCCAGAGCAGAAAGGATTTCAGGAATGTCTTTTCTATATCCAGTAAAAATTACCCTATCTTTAAGACCTAAGTTTGAAACTTTCTTCTTAAGTTCATAGAGAGAAATGCCCTTTTTTACTTCTCCTCCAACTATCAAAAAATAAATGTTGGAATACCTTTTGGAAAGCAAATAAGCAGCCTCAAGAAAATATTTATGTCCTTTTTCAGGCCTTAACAAAGCAATAATCCCAATTAGTATGACCGTAGAGGGAATGTTGAGTTCCTTTCTGATTTTTTCAGAATCTTTTCTGGGATAAAAAACACTAAGGTCAATACCTGCCGGAATAATAAAAATTTTTGTGGGTTCAATTTTATTATCCTTAATAAGGTTTTCTTTAATGCTTTTACAACGCACCAACAAAAACTTACACCCATGTCTATAGATATAAGAGCGATGCCAATTGGCAGGAATAGGATTTATAATGTGTCGCCATCTTAAAATAGGAATGTGACAAATTTTGCTTGCCCAAAAAGATGCCCAGTGGTCTTTAGAACTATGGCAATGGATAATATCAATTTTAAAAGATTTACATATTTTTATTAACTTAATTATTGAAACAGGATCAAAGCTATTTTTAAAGGGAACTAAGCTAAAAGGGAGACTAAATACCTGAGCCATTTTTATTAGTTTTTCATTAAGCCCAGATATGGCTAAAAAGACAAAATGACCTCTTCTTACTAACTCTCTTGATTCTAAAAGCCAACCATATTCCTGTCCACCAAAATTTGGGCTAGATTCTGTTTGGAGAATGTTCATGTTAAATACAACAGTGGTAAATCTTCTCTATTTTATCTATCATTTTATCAAAGGAATAGCTTTCTTCTATCAGTTTTCTTCCTTTTTCACTCAATTTTTTTCTTAATTCAGGATTTTTATATAATTCCAACACTGCCTCAGCAATGGCTTGTGGGTCTTTAAGAGGAATGATTAACCCTGTTTTTTTATGTTTTATTACTTCACAAATACTACCTATATTGGTAGCAATAACAGGTTTTCTCATGGCTAATGCCTGCAATATTACCTGAGGCAAACCTTCACTTGCATAAGAAGGATGCACCAATACATCTAAAGAGGCCAAAATCTGGGGTATATCTTCTCTAAATCCAAGTAAATGGACTTTATTTTGTAAATTCAAATCTTGGATTTGTTTTTCTATCTTTTCCTGAGCTTTTTTGTTTCCATTGCCTACTATATAAAATTCAGCATGAGGAATTTCTTTTAAAATTTCTTTTGCAGACGAAATAAAATATGTGTGTCCCTTCCATTCCAAAAAAATAGAAATCATTCCTATATTAAAACCATTTGGTGAGAGTAAGCCTGATTTTACTTTTTTAGGGTCAAAGACAGCCAAATCTACACCTGTAGGAATAGAAACAATTTTTTTAGAGTTAAATTTATTGTAACTTATTAACTGACTTTTAATAGCCTCACCAGTGGTGATAATATAATCAGGAAAGACATTATAAACGAGCCAGCTTAGAGGGGTTCTGCCTATAGGGGTAGAAGTATGTCTGGTTCTGATCAAGGCAAATTTGGGATAAATGATTTTAACTATTCCTCCTACCCAGCTATCCCAACTGGTATGAGTATGTAAAATGTGAATGTTTTCTTTTTTTAATAAGTTTAAAACTGCAAAAATTCCTTTTAAATCCCTTTTTTTTAAAGGCAAAGGATAAACCTTGAGTTTCATTTGACAGGCCTTTTTAAAAATCTCACTTTTTGGGAATGCCCCTAGGGCAATCCAATAATTTTTTTCTCTTAGTGCCTCTATTTTCTTTAAAATCCTGATTTGTTGTCCTCCAAAACCCATGGCACTTTCTAGATGTAAAATTTTTATCTTAGGCATTTTTATTTGGTAAAAAGCTTTGTAAGCCAGTGATTAAACTAAGCATTATCCCTGTGGCACAGGATAAAATCTGAGTATCTGTTAAACTGCCTATTAGAATTACTAAGCTGTAGGAAAGGATAAAAAATCCCTCTGCAGTGTCTTTGTAATGCCAACTTGTCTTGATTAAAATATAAAATAACCACACTAGAACAATTAATCCCCAAATGCCAAAACTCACTGCCATATAAAGAAAGCTATTATGCGGCTGGGAATGGACTAAAGAGTTATGTTTATATTGTTTCATAGCCAATTTATAACCGCCTGTGCCTACACCTAAAATGGGATGATGGAGAAATATTTTTATTGCTCCTTGCCACATATAAATCCTATTTCCAATAGGTGTATTGTAATTACCCTGGTGGGCCAATTTGATGTCTCTTAAAGTCAATTTAATACGATATTGCACAGGATTGCTGATAAAAAGCAGGGTTAATCCTATTAAATATAATAAAACTGTTTTAATTAGATGTTTGCCTTTCAAAAAGTTAAAAAACATAATAGGAGAAAGTAAAATAAAGGCCATATACCCAATTCTACCTTGAGAAAATATTAAGACAATAAAATAAATAAGAAAGAGAGCTAAGATAGCAAGTTTGGGTTTTTTTGATGTTGCGTTTTTGTAGTAAAATGACAATAAAAGCATTCCATATACATAGAGTAACGAAAATGTAATGTGTTTAGGAGTGGTTATTATTTTAGAAGGGAAAAAAATAAAATATAATAAATATAAACTCAGTCCTGCAAGAAAAGATTTAATAAAATATTCTACAGGGAAACGATAAAAAGACAAAGAAGCTATTACTAAAGAAAACGACCAATAATAACTTTTTTGCGCAAACTTCAATCCCATATGGTAATCAGCAGTATATAACATCCCTATCCAAGGCATAAAAAAGAGAAAGACTACTGGCCGTATCCACTGTTGTGTTTTTAAAAATTCTTTGTTTTTTAAGGCCAAAAATTGGCCACTAAAAAGCCATAATGTGAGAGTGATGCATCCAGCAATGGTAATAATAGCTGTTCCCAAAGGGACACAAAAAAACATAAGACAAGTTGAGTAAAATATCAGTTTAGGTGGTAGGGTTTTAAGCATCATTTTTTAAAATGGCCTGGGCCACTGCTTCTGGCTTAATGTTTTTTAAACAAGCTTTAAATTCTGGATGTACACACTTATCTTGTCGGCAGGGACGGCAGGGTAATTTTTCACCTTCAAATATGATCTTTTTGTCTGTCCAGGGAGCGGCAAGTTGAGGTAATGTAGGTCCATAGATGCCTATCACTGGTATATCCATGGCAGCAGCTATATGCAATGGAGCTGTATCGTTACCCAGAAAAATATCAACATATCTACAAATACCCGCAAATTCCAATAAATTTAATTTTGTAGTGGCAAGAACAGGCCTAAAATCCCATTTCTGACAAATGCTTTCTATCAAACTTTTTTCTTTCTTTCCCCCTACTAATAAAATATGATATTTATGAGTTACCAACTTGCCTACTTCAGCGAAATTTTCCACTCCCCATTGTCTTAGAGAAGTCCTGGCTCCAGGATGAATTAGAAGCCTCTTTTTTTTATCAGTTCTTAGGAAAAGTGTTGGAAATCTCTGTTTTAAATGTTTAAATACTTCCTCTGGTAATTCAATTTTGATTGAACTATCAAAGATTTTAAGCCCCAATTCTCTAAGTATGTCCAGGTGATACTCTACCATGTGTTTAGTGTTCATTTTTGCCTGGGCCTTGTGGGTATAAAGAAAACGTCTGGGTCGGTGTTCATTATCATAGCTTATCCTTAGTTTTGCTCCAGAAAGAAAAGAAATGAAGGCCGGACGGTCTGCATCTGTGAGATCAATAACCGTATCAAAACATCTCTTACGCAATTTCCATATAAATTTAAAAAAATGAAAGCTTCCACCCCTACTTTTTACCTTTGCCCTGGGAAAAGGAATCACTTCATCTACCAGAGGATTAATGTAAAAAAAGGCCTCTGTTCCTTCATTTACTAAGACAGAAAGCTTTAGATGGGGATAATTCCATTTTAAATTATTTATTACAGGCCACATCCAGATAGAATCACCAATATAACGAAGTTTTATTAAAAGAAGCCTTTTAGAATCTTTTAGTAGACCGAGCATATTTTTGCAGCTCTAATAATTTTGCATATTTAAAAAATGAACTCCCAGCGTTCATAAAAGAAATAACAAATCCATCCAACCCATTGAGAAAACCCAATTTCAAGAAATAGCTCCTTATAAACATCCAACCTCCATGTAAAAATGGAGTAAGAAGATTTACCCTAATACCTTTATCATAGAGTTCCCTAGCCCTGGTTGAAGAATATTCATCCAGTTTTTTAAGCATTTGGGAGTAGTTTTCATAACTATAGTGTTCTATGGGAACATTTAACTCAATAATTTTACCCTCTGTAACCCATGTCTCATGAACCATGCCTTCAAACTTTCCATGCCCTTTATCAAATAGTCTTATCACTCTATCGGGCCACCACCCGCAATATTTTATCCACTTTCCATGAAAGAAATTTTTGCGAAGAAAGCTATAAGCTTGAGCCTTTGGTGCTTGAATTACTTGTGAAATAATTTGGGCAGTTTCAGGAGGTATTCTTTCATCGGCATCCAGGCTTAAAACCCATTTATAATAAGTCTTTTCCAAAGCACTTTGTTTTTGGGGACCATATCCCTTCCATTTTTCAATAAACACACGACAGCCAAAAGATTTGGCAATTTCTATAGTTCTATCCTGACTGCCTGCATCTACTACCACTATATCTTCAGCAAAGTTGACACTTTTTAAACAATGAGGCAGTCTCTCTTCTTCATTTTTAGTGATGATTATCACTGAGAGAGGAAGCTTTTTATCTTCTAACAATTCCATTTAGGAAAAACCGCTATAAAAACTACAAACAAATTGCCATTCTGTCAACTGGAAAATCCGCATTAGACAAAAAGCTTTGAATTAAGCTGCAAATTGTGCTAGAGTGGACAATGAGATAGTTTTATGATGGGTTTTTCCAGATTGCATGGGGCGAAGATAATTGTTTTTCTGGTTTTGCTCTTTTTATTGGGATGTAATTATCACTTTAGTTTAAATGAGGTTAAGAAAGAACCAAAAGAAGTTAGAGCCAGAAAAATTCACATTGACCCTTTTATAAATAGAACACCACAGCGGAAATTGGAAAATTTTCTGATAAATGAACTGGTGTATGAATTCAATACTGGAGATGAATTGGAAATAGTAGAGAGAAAAAGAGCAGAGGCGATCTTAAGTGGAGAGTTCATTGCCTATGAGGCTACTGGTATTGCTTATACCCGAGGTGAGTATACAGCTACAGGGAGAGTGAGGATAGCTATTAAGGCAAAATTAACAGATAGAAACCAGAACATACTTTGGGAAAAAGTGGAACTGAGCGATCAAGAAGAATTTCAAGTCACTACCAATCCTTCTCAAACCAAGGATAATAGAGAAAAAGCTATACACCGCATCATAGAACGGCTAGCTGAGCGAATTTATGAAGGATTAAGGGTAGGGCTTTAAAGTTATATTAAAAAGTCAGATGCATATAAAGCCCACGTCCCATGGCTATAAATTTCCTATTAATTTTTTAAGATTGTTCAAAATAAATAAAAAAATATTTAATAAATTCTCGGTTGCGGTAATGGGGATTTTATCATTACTAGCAATTAGTATCAAAATCCACTCTTTATTATCTTTTCCTAAAATAAGTGATTGGAATTACCATCAATTACAAAAGATAGATAAAACAAAAAAAGAATTTTCATTTGCAGTCTTTGGTGATAATAAAAACTCAATAAAGACATTTGAAAATTTAATAAAAAAAATAAACCAAGAAGATATAATTTTTGCTATTGATGTTGGGGATTTGGTGCAAGACGGAAGAAAAGAAAAATTCAGGTTTTTTATAAATCAAATAAAACAATTAAATAAACCATTGCTGACCGCAATTGGTAATCATGAGTTGAGAAAAAATGGCAGAGCCAATTATTATGAATTATTTGGAAGATTTTATTATTCTTTTCATATTGGCAATGCTTATTTTATAGTACTGGATGACGCCAATCAAAAAAAACTAAACCCATGGCAAATGCATTGGTTAAAAAATGAACTCAAAAAAAGTCAGGATTACAAATATCGTTTTGTTTTTATGCATGTTCCCTTATATGACCCCAGAAAAGGCCAATCCAAAATAGGTCATAGTTTAAGAGATTTATTGTTTGCCAAAAAATTAAATGAGATTTTTGACAAATACAGTGTGACTATGCTTTTTTGTTCACATATTCATGGATATTATAAAGGTATTTGGAGTAGGACTCCGTATATTATCACTGGTGGTGCTGGTGCCAAATTAGCTGGATCTAACCCACAACATTATTTTTACCACTATATAAAAGTAATTGTGTCAAGCAATGGAATTAAGTATAAGGTAGTCAAGCTTAAAAATCCTGATTTTGAACTAATAGATAGGTGGTTCCATGATGTTTGGATATATATTTATGCGTTTTTTGCCACTCATATTTTAGACTTAATCATAATATTTACTTTGATTTATCTGGGACTTTACATCATTTTTATCATACCTTATAAACGTTAAATACATTTATATATCTCTAAGTTAAGGCTTTCATTACGTCCACACAACGTTCACATATGGTAGGATAAGTTTTATCTTTTCCTACACTAGGTTGTCTTCGCCAACATCGTTCACATTTGGAATAATTATAGGCCTTTACCATTATTTTTAAGCCTGGAATAGTTTCGCTTTCAAAATTGATTTCAGAGAGTTTTTCTGCCAGTTCTACATGAGAAACAATGAATATTTCAGGTAAATCCTTTAAATAGTTATTTAACACCGATGTTAAGGCAGGTGGAGCTGAAATTTTCACTTCAGCGTCCAGAGAATGGCCAATTTCCCTCTCCCTTCTAGCACGTTCTAAAGCCTTTGTTACTTCTTTGCGGACACTCAATAATTTCCCCCAGCGTTCTGCTAATTTTTCGTCTTGATATTGCGGCCTAACTTTTGGAAAGGTAGTGAGAAATACACTTTCTTTATGCCCCTTTGTTTGAGGTATAAATTCCCACACTTCCTCAGCAGTAAAACTCAGGACCGGAGCCATCAAGCGGGTTATTACCTGTAATATCTCCCAAAGGGTGCTTTGAGCAGAGCGCCTTTCTAAACTATCAGACAAAGAGGTATAAAGTCTGTTTTTAAGAACATCTAAATAGAAGGCACTTAAATCATTTACACAAAAATTATGAAGTCCATGATAAATCAGGTGAAATTGGTAATTTTCATAGGCCTGTCTGAGGCGATTGATCAACTGTTGTAACTGA
>Ga0190352_1000108_pt1 | contig 21489 bp, 31 predicted proteins | sample 4872131011_MG_FD_161682 | JGI IMG/M metagenome (GOLD analysis project Ga0190352, IMG submission 161682) | Hydrothermal vent microbial mat bacterial communities from Southern Trench, Guaymas Basin, Mexico - 4872-13-10-11_MG | ecosystem: Environmental > Aquatic > Marine > Hydrothermal vents >...
CAACTATAACAACTACTACAACCATACCTCCCCCTACAACAACTATAACAACTACTACAACCATACCTCCCCCTACAACAACTATAACAACTACTACAACCATACCTCCCCCTACAACAACTATAGGAACCCCATCCATTAGTGTAGATGAGATATGGTTTGATACTATAGCTACCCCAGATGATAAATACTACAAAGGTGAAATAATTCATATCCCAGACATGTCAGTAGTTGCATACCACGTTAAAGTATGTGGTGACTTTTACGAAGGTACAGTCTATGTCGAAATCGTAAAGGACTTTGCTGAATGGTGGGATTCTCCATTAAGAAAAGACCCTCATACAGTATCACTGCATAACGGTGGATGTGAGTGGTTATCTGATCGTTGGGTTTTTACTGATGAATGGCGTCTAAGAAGCTATTTCGTCAAAGTTTACGACCAGAATGGAAAGTGTATAGCTCATTGTTGGTATGAAGACCCGTGGACAAGACCATCTGTTTGGGTTCAGGGGAAGATTATTTTTGGTGAGTGATACAAAAAACTTAAAAAGAGAACAATCAGATTTAAAATATAAAGTGAAGAAAGGTGAGGTGACGTTATATGGTTTGGAATTTAAGTAAATTCATGAGTGACGAGATACATGAGCTAATTAAAGCATTCAACAGATATGGTTTTGAAAAATATGGAACAAGATTCTTCGGATGTAAACTTGAACGCAAGGAACATGGACATGTCGCATTCACTTGCGAGTTTGATGCTGATATGCCAAAGGAGAATTTAGACCAATTTCTTGCGATCCTCCCACACACGCTTGAAAGGATAGAAGATGAACTGGGGTGGAGGATACCAGAGGTCGAGTTTAAGTTTGTCTGATATGGAGAACGAACAAAAAATCTAAAATATGACATGAACAACTAAAACTATGGACAAGGGTAAAATATCCACAATTGTTGCCTTCTTTTCATCAATTTTAGTCTTTGTGTTCGTATTCAATATATTCTATGGAGTTTTGTTCAATCCCCCACTTACCATCTACGATGTTGTGGAACATCTCCCAGAAGCATACGCTCAGCCGGGTGATATGCCAGACAGACTTGTTGTCAAAACAGGTAGCTATCAGGGTTTGGATGTTTACGAGTTCTGGTATCACTGGAATTATGACGGTTCTGAGATGAGAGATGATTGGGAGCCTGTTGTGGCCTTCTTCGATAGTGGTGAAGTTGTTGCTGTGTCAGCAAGATGGCACTACAACTGGAGAACTATATTCTCCCCACCATCAAACGGCACCCACATCTATGTTACCATGCTGTATGGCTACCACACACCAATGTTCAGGACTCCTGATGAGGGTATGGAAAGAATAATACTAATACCTGAGTTCAGCCAAACTCCAGAAGACATTGACTACGGTAACCTTATAGAGGTCATAAGTCCACTCAGGCACTCAATAGTTGCTGCACTTGTATACGCTTCAATCTCAGCAGTGGTCACGTTCTTTGCCGTTAAGGTAGGCTCTCTTCTAATTCTTTCACGAATTGAGAAACAAAGATTGAAATCAGGTCATACATAACTATCCAACCAAGGATGTAGATTATCATCTCCATAAGGTCTTTAATCACAAAGATATACATAGCCTCAAAGGCGAGAACGCCTATGAAAAAGGTCGTAATTTCAAACTTCTTTAGCTGTTTTTGTATAATCATTCTGTCAAGCGGGATGAAGACTGCCATAGTTACTATAATACCACAGATGTTTGTAATTATAAATTCGAAGAACTCATCCGGACTCTCAAGTAAGGCAAGAAGCAGAAATGCTATGGAGCCGACTGTGGCTCTCTTCAGATATAGGTTAATCTTGGAGGCACTCATCTATCATCTCCGGATTTATTCTGTATTTAAACATACTCTGTGCTCTGTTACTGGTCTCGCCAACGATTCTCTCTTCAACAACGCAACCTCTTGCAACCAAGTTATCCTTCTTCGCCCTCAGATGATAATGGACAGCATTCCAATATCTGCCAAGTTTCCTTTGAAGTTCACGCATCGTCATTGGTCCCTCTTTCTGTAATGTGAGCAGTATGTCCTTCTCAACATCAACTCCGCTAATCCTCATACTCTCTCAACCTCATATCAACATACTCCTTTATGTCCTCACTTACTGGTCTCACGTAATCTTTTCCAAAGCCAAGTTTAGCCAAACAATAGTCCATCAACCCATACACGTCATTAGGGTCAATGACCATATCAAACATATCAGCTTCATGTAAAATCCTTGAGCACACCTTCATAGCTTTGAAGTGATCTGATTTAAGATTTTCATCCCTCCACTCTATTGGTGCTCTTAGGGCTTCTTTAACAGAATTGAATACGTCTTCTCCCTTAACGTTGTTTAGAATTATTTTTTCACAGAGCCTTTCCTGTTCATCGCTTAAAGCCCCTATTACACCGGCACTCCACAAGATTAGCTCGTCATCACTGAGTTTGTATCCGTGGCACACTTTAAAAGCTACATCAGGTTCAACCACTATCCCCATATCATCACCAAAAAAGGTAGGTAAAAAACTTTAAAAAATTAACTAATTAGGCTATATCGGATAGCTGTTACTCTGCCTCTTCCTCACCAGTAACTCCTGCTGTTCCGAATCCCCTCCTTGCCATGCATCTATCCATGAACTCGTAAAGATCCTGCGGGCTATCGAAATTCCTACCCTTAGCCTCCGCAGCACATGCAGCAAGTGCTCTTGTCTGCTCTGGCTTACCTTTCTTGAATGTACTTGCCTTTGGTCTAAGAACTGCCTTACCGCCTCTCAGATAGTACTCTGCGTCCCTACCAACTGGAACTGTTCTGGCTCTTGCAGTCGAGTTCATTTTTCTCACAATAAGCTGGTCCATCAGTGGTATATCCACAACTCTCCTGTCCTTCCTCATTCTCGCACCACCTCAACAATATTTATACTTAGGTTGTATTTATACTTTACCGGGAAAAAAGTCCACATGTGGACTTTGTGCCAAAACTTTATAAACATAAAATGTAAAGTTTAGATATGAACTACAAAATGTTGGTAGTTTCAATACCGCTACTGCTACTGACAGTAGTATCGGCATCTTCTGCAATTGAAGTGAACCCAGAGAATATAGATGAAATTGTTTTTGGAAGCAAGACAGTTAGCGTGGAAATATTCAATGACAAAAATGTCACATTGAGCATATATATAACGACAAACATACCTGAATACGTCACCATTAATCCAACAGAGCTTGAAATAGATGCCAACAGCACTGAGACCGTCACACTAACCTTACATGCTGGGGACTATTCTGGAAGAATTACATACCACTATGAATACACTATAGACAACTCAACAACTACTGGAGATATAGAGCAGAATGTGACTGTTCAATACGGCAAGATAACGATCTCTCCTGCTAAGATAGACGTTGACGTTATCGAGGGAGAAGACTACGAAACACATGTTACAGTTACAAACTTTCTGGATTACAGCATCAGAGTCTCCATTGACTATAGTGGCGTTGTAAAGGATGCATCTGATGATGACTTTGTGTTGTTCCCAGACACCTCCAAAACGCTGAAAATAACGCTTGAGGGCAAATCTGGAACTGGTGAGATTGAATATACGTTTCTAATGGAAGGTGCTACGCATAAAGAAGTTCAGAATGTAACTGTAAACGCATACAAGCCAGAGGAGATAGAAGAGTATGAGAGGATCGTTAATGAGGTGTATCTGCCAGATGAGATAATAGTTTCTGTGGGAGGCGGGAAGGTTGGAGAGCCATTGACAGTTACCGTTAAGGGGAAGGTGAATGGGAGCGAAATCGTGCTGAAGAACGTGCCAGTTAAGTTTGGCGATATGGTTAAATTCACGGACTCATCTGGAAAAGTGACGTTCACGCCTACGAGTGCTGGAACCTACACAATTACAGTTCTTGATAGATTCGGGAACACGAAAGTTGAGAAGAGCTTAACAATTACGAAGAGCGAATACAAATTTACCATTAGTGACAAGAACGTGGGAGAGAGGATAACGATAGAACTGCCGGAAGAGGGGACAGTAAAGATATTCAAAAATGGAGAGCTTCAAACTACACTTACGGGTGATAAGGTTGAGTACTCTCCCAGCGATGTTGGGGTTTACAAGATTGAATATGATTCGAACTCTTACTACGGTAGTACTACGTTTAAAGTTAAAGGTAAGGTGAGTGTAAGAATCTCAAATCAGGGTGGTGCAAATGCTCAGAATGTTGTTTATGCAGGAGATACGGTGACTTTCAAATTTGAGTATGACAACGGAAAGAGTGTTAACAATCTTGATGTTATTGTTGCTATGCCTGCAACGGCTTTTGGGTTTGATAGAAACACGGCTATGATGATGGCACTTGCAGACCCAACTAAGTTTACCCCTCCATTCAACATAAACACGCAGAGTAAGGTTACTGGCGGTGTGCTGATGGTCTCAATACCGGAAGAGGCAGATGGTGTATTAATCCTCAAAGTCCCAGATAACGACCTGATTAGCGGAGGTACTTATACATTCAAGATAGAAGAGAGACCGTTTGATTATGTGCCGTACATTATCGGTGCTGTGATTATAGGGGGCGTTGGAGGCTTTGGAATCGTGCTTGCCAAAAACGTCGGTGGTGTCAGGGATAGATTAGGATCGTTAAGAACAAGAGGTGGTGAGCCACCTGTATGAGCTGGATATACCTCGGTAAGGTCGGCAGTGCACGAAGGGTTTATCTCAGAAATTGCGGGTTTAGTGAGGGAGACACAGTACTCTTTTTGGAAAAGAATGGTCGAGTTTATCTTGTAAAATGTGATGACATAGTAGGAGTTGCCACAATAAACAGTGGTAGGGTAAAACTACCGAAAAAAGTATCTAAAATGCTTAACATTGGTGAAGATGATTATTTTGGGGTAATAGAGGACAAAAAGGTTGCTGTGAATTTGTCATCTAATATGAGAATCGTTAAGGTTGTTAGGGGTGAAGAGGATGAGGGAGCTTAGTGTTGAAGAGAGGAAGAAGCTTGCGATTAAATGGGTAAACTCACTTAACAGGCTTCAGGATTACGGTTTAAAGCTACTCTTCAGAAGTATAGGGAATTTTGGTGGGGTAATCTACGATGTAGAGAGAGTTAGAGATCGAAGCGATGATGTGAGACTTCTTGCAAGGATTATAGACAGTAATGGTGAGGAGGTTGTAGAATATTTGGACAGAAAACCAGACCCGAATGGAGAAGTTATGACTGACGTTATTTTGCTGAGATTTAACGGTAATGCCATCCTTTCAGCAAGGAAGAGACCAAGCCTGTCGGATGACAATGATGAATTTGAATTTATGATTCCAGCAAATGTGGCAAATTACCACGTACAGCTAAAGGATGAGGTTCTCAGAAGAAACAACGAAATACAGGAACTTAGGTTCAGGCTTGAGGAGGCTTTGCATACGATTTCGTGGCAGAGCAAGGAGTTAGAAACCCTGAACGAGAGGCTCAGGCGTCTTGATGAGGATAAGATGCATTTAGCAAGAGAGAATATCCAGTTTAAAGAAATAATAGCTGACCTCGAAATTCTTGTAAAGAAGCACATGGCAGTAGGGCAAATATCAACTGCTGCTGTTGATGAAATCCTGAGAAGAGCAAGGGCTGCAGGAGTGACAAGAGTTATTGGTGGTTATGAGGCTATAGAGGAGATACTTAGAAGAGACAAGGAGATTGCTGAAACTGCAATGACGATTGGAGGTTTCGACATGGGTGTACTTCTTAAAGGGTACAATGAACTTTTAGAGGAAGTGAAAAGACTAAGAGAAGAGATTGCACAATTCAGAGGGAGGGAAGTAAGGGAGGAGAGAGAAGAGGTTGAGGAAAGAAGAAGAGAGGAGGAAAAAGTAGAGGTCGGGGTATGATTTCAATTTATGATTACAGAAACACACTGAATGAACTTGTAAGTGCGATAAATACTGGTGACTGGACTAAAGCCTACACTTTAGTTGAGAGATTTCAAAGTGAAGTTGAATCTATGCTCGTCACGTTATATAACGAGCCAAACTCAGTTACAGACCATTTTTCAGTACTAAAACTCAGGATAATGAAGAGGATGCCATACAACGTGAAGGCAAAGCAGGTGAGAGAGGCATTATCTGATATACTAAATAAGCTGAGCATATACGGTCTTGGAGTAGCAAGGAGTGATATGGTTACGAGAAATGAGCGTGCAAAGATACTCAGGAATCTATCAAAAAGACTTGAGGAAACTCTTCTTGAAGTGCTCATAGCAAGAGAAAATAGAGCACTAAATACTGCTATATTCCAACAAAAACTAAAAGAGACTCTATTCATACTGAGCACGCTTGAGAAGACAGTTAACGACCACGAGGACAACAGGCTTCTTTGCATACAGGCAAAGAGGTTTGTTCTAAAAAAGATTTACGAGATAAAAGCTGGGGTAATGTCACCAGATAATATGAATATAGATTCCCTACGAACTTTTCTGGACTACATAAATGGTTTTGCAGATATGATAGAGACTGACGATGAATACGATATCGAATCAATAGCGACTTATGTTTTTGAGCTTGAAGAGAGAGTCCAGCTTGATAGAGAAATGAAACCACAGAAGGTGACTGGTGAAGAGGGTACCTTTGTTGAAGAAAGGAAATTCAGTCCTGATATATCTGCCAGAGTCTCCGAATTTGACTGGGTTGATGAGGACTGGGAACAGATACTACAACACCCAAGGGTTTTTCTCGTGATAGGTCACAAGGGTGGTGGAAAATCTGCATTTGGCTATGCTTTAATGGAGTACTATCACAAAAAGTATGGTTTGAAAGCCTATCTTGTGAATGTGTCGGGTAGACCAATCCCACCAAACAAGATAATAGCCCTTCCCAAATGGATTTCAGTCGTGAACAACCCCACAGATGCAACAAATAATTCAGTAATCCTAATTGACGAAGCATACATGAGATTCCACGCAAGGAGAACTGCCCGTGCAGAAGCACCTATAATGGATGCTCTGCTTGAACTGAGCAGGCAGAAGAGCCAGACGTATATCTACGTTACGCAAAACACATCAAAAATAGATAAAAATATCATAGCAAGTATTGATGCAATATTTGTCAAACCAACAAATGAGTTCAGAATCAGCTTTGAGAGACCAGAACTCAGAGTGATAACGACAAAAGCATTCAAACTATTCAAGAAAATTCCTGAAAGTGACAGAAAGAGGCATGTATACGTCTTTTCAGTAAATCCAGAGTATGAGGGTATGAAAACGAATGGGCTACCGTCATTCTGGTCTGACGAGCTTTCAACATTCTATGAGGGGTGGTAGTGGATGGTGCAGGTGGTTAAGAAAGTAAACACCGTGTATTTTTACAAGATTATGTGCCCGTATTGTGCTCTGGTTAATAGCTACTTGATAGAGCCTATCGAATACTTAGGTTTGGCAAGAATAGAGAAGGTAAACATCAGTATAACATACACTCACAAGTATATGGCATTAAACGAGAGAATATCGAAGTTGCTCGGTAAAGCTGAGCCTATAGCACCGCTTTTATACGATGTGGACAATGATGTCGTGTTTGTTCCTTTTGCAGAGGAAAGAGAGAGTGCGTCTGAAGCAATCTCCAACTTTGTACTCAATGTAGTGGAGCACCTCTGCAAATACGTGGTTGTTTACGATGAGGTTAGAAGAGTGAAAAGATACCTGTCACCAAGAGATTTTGGCAGAGATCCAAGGGTATTTAATATCTTAAAAGCAAATTTGGGTGGGGCGAGATGACTTACTACATCATGCCAAAGCCCGGATACATAGTTGAGGACTTGGTTGCTAATGGGATGAACATACATAACACCATGATTGCAAAGCTGAAAGACGGAGTTATTGTAGAGATGCACCCATACACGCAGGCTAATGTAGTTAGGTATTCAGCCGTGCTTCATCCAGTATTTTTCAAAACGAAATACCTTGCAGAGAGGGCAAGACTAATATCCTTAAGTGGAGCAGTATTTTCAGGCTACCTTGCAGATGGGTGGAATCCGTTTAAGCAGTTGATTTATCTTACCGTCAACGACAGAGGGGCTGCCACTCCCAAAGAGATTGTAAACTACATCATAAATGACAGAAAGCTCATGAAAGACACTAAGAGTAACTACGATTACCTCTACAAGCTGTTGGCGTATCTGAGGGAGCAGGGATTTTTGAATATGACCAGAGAAGGCTACATCGTGGTAGGAAGCAGAAAACCACCTCTCGGAACAAATAGGATAATGATAGAGGATGGTTACAATCCAATACTCTACCAGATTATGAAGTTCGTTGAGGGACACGGCAGAGCAAAAAGATCAGAAATTGCGAGATACATGATAGAAGACTTGGGATGGATAGAATACGATCCGGTATTGAAGATGGATGCTGAAGACATGCTCGACTTGTATCTGTTTTATCTGTTAAAGGAAGGGTATATATATGAAGAAACTAATGGTATTTTTATAGTGAAAAAACCTTTGAGAAGTTTAATAGGGGGTGTGTGAAATGGAGAGAAATGAGAGGGTTGTGGAGAGAACCGTAGAAGTCGCCGGGACTGATGGTAACATAGACGAAGAAACATGCCTGAAAATGGGTGGACTATATGATGAGGAGAGAGGTGTTTGTATACTTAAGATTCGTGAGCCTCTTGACAAACCGAATGAGATTGAGATTGTAAAGCTACGGAAGGAAGTTGGAGATTTTAGAAGGTGAGGTGGTGTAGGTGGTAAAGTTTTTGGGGGATGAGAACGAGAGCAAGAGGCTGAGAATAATAAGGAAAGTGGACAAGAGAGTGTGCGAGGAGTCCGGAGGAGTGTACATAGAGAAGGACAAGATTTGCATAATGGAAGTACATGAAGATGAGAAGGGGTTGCATATAAAGAAGCCAAACGTTGATCTGGTAGACCTCGAAGATGAGAGAGTTTAAACTGAACCTCGATAGATTAAGGGAAGTTATTTTTTACCCTTTTTTTGAATGCAACTTGTCATGTAGGGGGTGCCCTGTAAAAAAGCCAGCCGGTGAAATCGGTTTGTTTAAATCACCGCCAGACGCTTTCGAGTCTCACATTACACCAGACCATATAAGAAGAGTGACTGAATGGAATGTCAAATACTATGTTATACTTGGTGGAGAACCTTTCCTTTCAGCATCCCTACCATACATGCTGAAAATGTTGAAGGGGAAGGATATTATTCTGAGTAAAGACGGACAGAAGATTGTCGAGGAGTTGAGGAGGTACAGCAACGGTAAGATTAACATCTACACAAACGCAACGCTTCTCTACAAAGCTGATTTGGCGAAAATAAAAGATGACCTCGAACTGATAGACTACCTGACGGTATCGGTTGAGGGGGACGATTTCTGGACGAGGAGAATAAGGGGCAAAGTCTTCGACAAATGCCTATGGGTCATTGACAAGATGAGGGACTATATTGATGAGGTTACAGTCAGAAGTGGTTACTGGTTTGAGTTTGCATGTCCGAGATGTGGTGGGAATGTGTTACAAATTAATGGCACCTACTATTGCAGGAATTGTGGTATCATTGATAATCCAAGAAACTCGATTATGGACATCGTAAAGGTTGTGGAGTTCTTTAATGAGAAGTATGATGTCCCGGTTGGTCTCGCTCCGAGAATTGATAAACCACCAGTTCCAAGGCAGTATTTGAGATGGTTTTACACCACAATATCATCCATGAAAAAGGTTGACTGTATGCCACCGAGCTACAAGAACTTCATAGGGTTGAAAATCACATGCCCAGCCGGATGGAACAGGCTTGTGGTGCATCCTGATGGAAGCATCGCAGGATGTCAATGGGATTCAGGTGCTTTTGCAAACCTCTCGATGGATGATGAGATGATTACAGAGTTTGCAAACAGGTGGGTTGAATATTACAGAAGACTGATGCCTGAATGTTACGGATGTAAGCACAGTAAAATATGCATGAGTAGTTGTAAGGCAGCGATGGACTACAAAGAGTGCCCGGTCAAGGAATATAGCCTTGATAACAATGATATTTATGTTAAACTGGATGACGGAAGAACGTTGGTTACCTCAAGCGTTAAGGCTATTGACAACTTCAAAGAGATGAGACTGCACAATCCGGGTGTGTGTTGATTACTGACTGAGGAGTAAATTTTTTAAAGAACCTACCACTATTTATAGCATGAAGTGGAAAGTGGGTCTTTTGGTACTGGTAGCTCTTCTTGCAGTACAGGTAGCCTCAGCAGCAACAATAACAGTTTGTCCTTCAGGTTGTGATGAAACTACGATTCAGGGTGCTATAAACAACGCTACTGCTGGAGATACCATTCTTGTGGGAGACGGTGAGTATGCAGGGTTTACAATAAATAAATCACTCACCGTAATGGCTCAGAACAGGTACGGTGCTGTGATTAACAGCACAGTCGCGGTTGATGCCGATGATGTGTGGATAGAAGGACTCAATATCACAAGTACTAATGATAACGCTGTTGAGACTGGGACAACAACTTCACGCTCAAACATTACGCTCAAGTACCTGAAACTCTATGCTCCGGCTGATAAAGATGTCGTTCACTTTTACAACGATAACCTGACGAATCTGGTCTTTGACTACATTACCGCCGACTCGCCTGAAGCTGACTTTTTCATTTCATCAAGCGATTATAATTTAAACATAACAGTAACGAACTCGTACTTCAATCTAACTGCTTTTGTTATCATCGGAAATGATGAACTTGACAACGTTTACATAGAGAACATAACGGCGTATGCGGATGCAGCCAGAGTGGGGAGCAATGTTCTCACAAAAAACATTACCATTCTGAACAGCACCATAGCCTGCTTAGGCGAGCCACTTGATGGTGCCTTTACTGCTATTGGGCCTTTACAGGGAACGGTTGATGGTGTTCTTACACTCAAAAACAACTACATCAAGGGTAATATGACCCTAATAACTGGAAAAGAGGCTACAATCGAGAATAACACTATAGTTAGCATATATTCTTTCAGTGTCACTCCCTCCGCAATAGCAAACGTCCAAGTCAAAGATAACAGCATAGTTACAAACAACACGATAGAGATTCTAAATCCGGGAAATGTGTCTTACGGTCTTGCTCTCTGTGGTCAGAACTCGCAGGTTTATCTGAACAGCTTCCTGAACTGGACTGAGCCTATAAACTCATCAACTTGTGCTTCTGGAACACCCGGTTCAAACTATTTAAACTCAACTCAGGAGTTCGACTACATCTATGGAGGAAGCTCCTACACAAGTAGACTCGGTAACTACTACAGCGATTATTCATGCACCGACTCAGACAACAACGGAATATGTGATGATCCAAGATCGTTTGACGCAAACAACACAGATTACTATCCTCTTGCTCAATTAGCTTCTCTGTATGAGTTTGGAACCCTTGAGCCTACACCTACCACGACTGTCACCACTACAACCACTACAACAACCACAACTACTACCACCACTACAATCACAACAACCACAACAGCAACAACAACCACAGCAACCACCACAACCACTGAAACAACACCAACCGGTGCTCTACCCCCTGAAGAGATAAGCACCACAACCACAAGCATCCCAGTAATCATCCCACCAGCAGAAGAGGGACCATCTCTGTGGGGCTTCCTGACAAGCATCTACGGGATTCTCACAATAGCTACCATAATTACCGCTGGGTTTGTAGTGTGGCTGTATAGCAGAAAAGCTTCCTAATTTTTCTATTTTTCACTTACCAAACAACAAAATTTAATAAGATTGAGACTTAATCAGTAATATGTTGAATAAAAAAGCTCTGTCATCGCTAATACTCCTAATAACATTCTTACTTTCATCATCAAACGTATATGCAATTAGATTTATAGATTGTGAATTGGAGGACTACGGAGAATACTGGTTGGTTGTCGGTAAATGTGCTGAATGTAGTCATGGTATAACCTTCAAAGATGCTAAGGAACCCAACACGCTAATTTACAAATTCGGAAAAACAGACTCACTCGACAGAGTACATGACCATACTATCATCGGAGTTAATATTGACACCGCTGGAGATAATTGCCCCTCCTATGATAAAAAATACATAATATGGTGGGTCGGAGACATAGACGATGTTAAAATATACCGCCCGATATATCCATCATGCCTTCATTACGATACTTTCCATTTTCTGAGAAGTGTTACCGATTCATATGTCAAAGTATATAAGAGCGTGGAGCAGGTATCTGGTATAATCCCCCAAGAATTTGGTGCTTTAAAACCACACCCAAGTACTGTTAAAGACCCAGACTATGATGAGCTACCATACGTATACATGCTCGAAGAAAAAGACTGGCATTTTGCTGGAGTCTACCAAGATTCCATATTCTCTGAAGATGACAACTACTGGTATGTTCTGGGAGAGTATGGTTCTATAGGTATATACTCCCCGGAATACCTTAACAATCCAGCAAGAGATTTGACAGTATATGTGGTGGCATTCGATGGTGGGGATAAGGAAATCGTGCTTGAGATGTCGAGTGATGGTCAAACATGGAATAGAGCAATAAGCACCGTTGGAAAAAACATAACACCTATCAAAATTCCGAATGATGTCGTTTACACAATAATCGTGGCACCAAAGGGGGTTGCAGTTTACAAAAAGGTCTACTTAACTTTACTAACACCCATTCCAAGAGAGCCTGTACCTGTAAAACCTCCGGATGAGCCTATCCCTCTACCTGATTCCGATCCGGAGAAAAAGATTGTTCTTCCGTTATTGGGTGAAATTGATTCAGTAAAATTAACTATCCTCTTAGCTGTTAGTATGGCATCAGTGGTAATCACTGTGGAGGGAATTAAGAGAGGTATCAAGTTAGCTAAAAAGCATTTGTCAAAGAGGAAGTGAGCCGGTATTAGCAGATACACAAAAGTTAAATAAAATCAAATGTAAATCTAAAATATGGCAAAGTATGTTTTGGTATCATGCGAGGGGGAGTTAGGGGAGTTTAATCTTGAGACACTCTCGAAAAAGGAGCAGCCAAATGTTCCAATAAGCATACCACTGGGCATTGAGTTTGGAGTAGTATCACGGTGCACTGTGTATGAGGTTGAAGAGAACGATGGAGAGGAGAACAAAAAGGAGTTAGGTAAAATTGTAACAAAAATAGGGTTTGATGATGGCAAAGCTCACTTTGATCTGAAAATATCTGAAGAACTGTTAGGGCATCCGATTGTCTCCAGAATATTAAGAACGTTTTAAGTGGTGACACAATGGCGGATGATGACGGTCAGATACAAGCAGAGAGTAGTGGAGAGATACATGCAGGTAGTAACGAGCATGAGCGAGCACGAACAGAGCTTGATATGGTAGTTGATTTTCTCGTAAACCTAACGCAAACCGACAGAGAAACGATACTCACCTCAGCACTTATGTTGCTTATGGAAAGACATAAAATAGACTTTAGAAACAAGTTAGTTTTTGGAGTTTATGTCGCAGATATAGATGACGTTTTAGTTAAAGAGGAGGACGGAGAGAGAACATACATTACGGAAATTTTCGGTAAAACCTTCGTTCTCAAGGATGTTGAAATTGAGTTTAGGAGGTTCCAAGATGCTATAAGACTTGCAAGGGTTTTCATGGATACATCCGGAAGGATCGCAATAGTTTACAAGGATGGTAACTCTTACAGGGTATTGGCTGAAGCTTACGATCTTCTTAAAGATACTGCCCTGACCGCAAGAATTGAGAAAATATACAGAACAATACCGTCACATTAACTTTTTTACCATTAGTCGCTAAGAAAGCTCCGTCCGATAGGGCGGGGAAGAGGTCACATTAACTTCAGAAACTTTTTTCCCGTATTTTGAGCGAAGACTTAACGAGAACTAAACGAGAACTGGTCGAGAATTAATCGTGAAATCAACATGTTTTTGAGGGAAAAATTTAAGAAGTTAACGTTAACATTAACTTTCGTGGCAAAGAAGAAGTATCATCACAACAAGGAATTTTTTCCAAAACAGAACGTCCCTCACGGGGTAATTATCCTTGCCATAATCGTCCGTCTCGGAGAGGAAGATGTGTCAACAAAGGACATATTGAGAGTGTGGGAAGGAATAGTGAGGATGGGGGACGTATACAATAACCTGAAAAGATACCTATACAACCTGAGAAAGGGGGGATACATCAAGACCAACAGGAAAAAGAATGGCTCATACCACACCATTACAACTCACGGGTGGAGAAGGCTGGTTTACCACTACAAAAAAGGAAATATCCCAAAGAGGCTACTTGAATACGTTGAAGAGAGGTATAAACAATATGACGAATATTTCAGGTGGATCAGAGAGGAAAGAAAAAAGCTCGAAGCTATGCTTTTAGGGAAGAGATACAAGCCCTACTGACCTATTTTTTTCCTTTAATATGAACTCAGCACGGATCACTCGAAGAGTATCTGAAAACCACTCTTTACCCGATTTTACACTTAATATACGTCAAGTATAGATCTAACGAGAACGTCAATTTTTTTGGTATCCATACCAAAAACCCAACTTTCCCCCATTTTTTCCCCCCTATATATAAAAAAGCCAAATATTGTTGTAATGGCTTTATTTTTTAAAGCTTAATGTTAATTAAGCGTCAAAAAGACGTAACAAAGCGTTTTCCTAATAGATAAGACGCTATTATATTAATCCCCATAAAATTTAGAACTCTAAATTATAAATGCAGAAAAATATTTTTTATATCTGCATGAGAATGATTGAACCCATGACAATTGGTGACATAGTGGCAAAATTATACCTTTTTGGTATCCATACCAAATTATTCGTTTTTTTGCTATATGTTACCATACCAACTAAATACAAAGGTTTATATAACGTCATACATAACTATATATGTATGCGTCCATGTCCATAACGGACATGGATAAGGAAGGGAAAAAACCGCATAGGTGGGAAAAATGAGCGGAAAAACCGTAAATGTAGGATATGTGGTGAGAGAGGTTGAGGTTGAGAGTGTTGAGGCTGGAGAGGGATTTAGAAAGGAAATGGGCGACATGGATGAGTTGAAAAGAAATATCGCTGAAAATGGACTCCTCCAGCCAATAATAGTGAGAGAGAGCGGTAAGGGAGAATTCGAGCTGATAGCTGGCTTTAGAAGGCTCACAGCGGTGAGAGAGCTTGGCTGGGAGAAAATCCCCGCTGTAATCATCCCCGCTGATGAAAAGGAAGCTTTAATTGTGGCTCTTTCAGAAAACGAAATCAGAAAACAGCTTAATGACATGGAAATTGCAGAAATGCTCAGTAAAATGCAAGAACTCGGATTAAAACAGAGAGAAATCGCAAAGAGGCTCGGAAGGAGTCCCGCATGGGTTTCTCAGAAACTAAAGCTTTTGAAACTGCCTGAGAAGGTTCAAGAGGCTGTCAAAGACGGAAAGATGAGTGGAGAGGCGGCAGTTAAGCTCAGCAAGGCAGATGAAGAAGTTATACTCAAAAAGATTGAGGAAGCTGAGGAAAAGAGAATAACGATTGAGGAGGCTGAAGAAGTGGCTGAGGAAGTTGAGAGAGTGACAAAAATCAAAGAGGAGCTTGAAACAAAGGAGAAAGAACTTGAAGAGCTGAGAGAGAAGCTTAGAGAGTATGATAAGGCAGAAGAGCAGAAGAGAGAGCTGGAGAAGGAAAGAGAGGAGATTGAAGGAAAAATAAAGGAAATTGACAACAAATTGAGAGAATTGAGCAAAGATGATGTTGATTTCGAAAATCTGTCAGATAAATTGAGCAAATTAGAATCCGAACATAAATCAAAGACAGAATCAGTCAAGAAGTATGAAGAAGCCTTGAAAGAGGCAGAAGAGAAGCTGGAGAATGTGAGCAAGGAAATAACGGTTACTGGAAAAATATTTAATGCAAAGAAGGGTAAGGAAGAGCATATGACTGAAAAGGTTACAGTGAGCAAGACTACCGCTGAAGAACATCTCAATTTGGCTCAGAAATACGAGGAGGAGATAAGAGAGCTTGAAAAGAAGCTGAAAGAGGCAAGAAGCAAGAGAGATTACCACAAAACTGTTGCAAAAGAGGTTGAGAAGGCTTTGAGAGAGAAAGAAAAGCTGGAGAAGGGAGTAAATGACTTGAAAGAGGCTCTTAGAGTGGCAAGAGAGGATTTAAGAGCGTGGGAGAGACAGAATTTCGATATACTGAAGAATGAGGATTATTACAGAAATCTGGCTGAGAAACATCAAGAGCTTGTTGATGAGAAAGTGAGGCTGGTAAAGAGGCTCACAGAACTGAAGGGAGAGATGGCAAGCCTCACTTCAAAAATAAACAACAGAAAGAAGACTGAGAAGAAAACAAAGGAAGTTGAGAAGGAAATCGAGAAATTGAAGGTAGAACTTATGGCTGAGGCTCAACCTCAACCATAAGGCTAATTTTCTCTTTTTTTTTTGTCAAAATTTTTATTGTGTTTTTGTATATTTTTGTTTATAAGATTTAGAACTCTAAATTATACGCTTTTTTGATAAAATTTAGCTATTTTATGTCGGTATTTTGCTAATCATGAAAAAATAAATAGACTAAATATTTACATATCTTCCTGTCCAAGCTATATCATGCCCTCAAAGGAGATTGCTGGGAAGAATAGAAATCTTGCAAAAGAGAGTATATAGAACATTAAAACCGAAGGTTTATATATTTTTGTGCATAGTTTTTTTTGGTGGGTGATATGGGTAAGTTTGTAGTTGAAGCAAAGGTATCGTTTACAATGACGAAAGAGGTTGAGGCTGAGAGCCTTGAAGAAGCTGAAAAGGTTGCTGAGAGACTAACTCCACTCGATTTTCTTGAATACTATGCGTTCGAAAAGTGGTTATGGGAAAACTGGAATACGGGCAGAATACCCATTAAGGTCTATCCGAAGGAGTCCTACTATTAAGGAAATGGCAAGGAAGAATACGTTGATTTGGAGTGCGGGATTGATTTTTTAAATTTTTAGAAACAAAAAATATGGGGGTGATACTATTAAGTTTGATCTTCCAAATTTGACCACACTTAACAAAATCGAGTCTATTCTAAAAGAGCTTGACGAGATTGGAGACGACCCGTATGGCTGGAAACAAAATCAAGACCTGATGATGGAGCTGAAAGACGTTTTTGAGAGCGGCAAAATAGGAGAAAAAAAGGTTAGTGTATCAAAGCAATACCATTCGGTTCACGGAAAGACTGAGGAGTGGGCAGACGGAATGAAAACCTTGTTTACTTGTTTTGAAGACTCCAAGACTCACAAAGAGATGTGTGAACTAACATTCGACGGATACAGGTTTCTAAAAGCACTGGTCGAATATCCAGAGCTTGTCAAGGAAGCTAAGGAGCTAAACAAAATGTGGGATAGTATAACCAGAAATGATGCATTTCTAACTCATAAACCATTTAGCAAGACAGAAATAAAAATCAACAAGGCGATGAACGACTTGGTAAGGTGGGTTTATCCATACAGCAAGTTTGGCAGAGCTGCTCTTGAGGAGGCTGGTTTAAAAGGTTTTCACGTAAAGAGATTCTTTGGAGGAGACTACCTATATGTCAGAATAAGAAAAGACGGAACTGTGAGAGTTAGTGAATCAGAGCTGCCATCATGGGCTATAGGATACCTGATAGGTAAGAAAGGAAAGAGGGCAAAGGAGCTTGGGATTAGGGTAACTGTTACGCCCTAAAGCCAGATATGTTTTTACCAATTTTTTCTCTCCAAATATGCTTATTGATTGATAATAATTTTAAAACCAAATATTTATATACTTTTATGGATGATTTATTTCTGGTGATAGGCATGAAGTATATCAAGTTCTGGTGGGATAATGGGAAGGAATATGTGATTGTTGCCTTTCCTGAATCAGTGGAAAACTACTTAATCCGTGCTTTGATTGACGAATATAGAGAGACAGACCCCGAAGGCTACAATATCGGAGATTTCATAGACTTCTTGCACAAACACGGTATTGAGGCAGAGATAGTTGAGATTGATGAGTGCATTTACTTCTGAGTTCTGAGGGAGATAGCATGAAGAAGTTTAATGTTGTTTTGGATGAGTTCAAGGATGGTAAGGATGCATTGGTCTGTGTCTTTGCTGAGGTGGGCATCCACGTTTCATGGGCACTCGAAGATGGCAAGATTATAAGCTTTGAGTATGTTTACAGCAACTATCCACCAGCAAACTTCTGCATTTGGGAGAGCATTGACGAATACCTTGAAGCCATAGAGGATGTTGACTGGATAATCAATAATATTGATGAGAATTCCCCACTATTTTTTAAAATTGCAAAAATGAGACAATAACTATCACTATTTTTGCCAATTTTGATACACATCTTTTACCAATTTTGTATAAAAACGCAATGTTTATATATTTTCCTGTTTAATTAGATAATATGATGGAGGCGGAGTTTGTTATAGAAAAGGAGACCACAAATACCGTGAGATACCGCATTACTGACGATAGTGAGCTTGTGGCAAGAAACATATACGTGGAGAAGTGGGCTTTGAAGAGGCTGAATGGTGGAGAGATTCCCAAGAGAATCAGGGTTACCATTGATGCTGTCTAATTTTTTTCTTTTTTCCAGCCCCTAAGCACGTGGGAGCATCATTAGATAACTTAAAGAACAAATAACCTCCACAATACGTTTCAGCATAAGCTCCCACGTGGGGGAGTGCTGGAGGTGGTTGAAATGGGTTTCGTGATGGCTGAAGTTGTTGAAAAGCCAGAGAGACCTACTTCTAAACCAGTTATCCTGTGGATAAGCAGACACAAGCCACTACCAGCTCAGCTTGATGTATTGTGGGACAAGCTCGGCGACTACAAGCTAATCACCCACGAAAAGCCACTTTCAACAGCAGATGATGCAGTAAAGCTGGCAAGGGAGGTCGGAGCCGACTACGTAATTCCAGTGTTACCAATGTCATTCATTGTCAGATTGGTTGAGGTTTCCAAGAAGGAGAGGTTCAAGGTGCTAAGAGCAGAAATGGAGAACATCCACAACTGCACTGAGTATCCATGCCCTGACTACAACGAATACATGGACACAATAATGGAGAGCAGAGACTTCAACACGGGACAGATTATACGCAGACACTTCAGATTCAAAAAGTTCGTCATTCTGAAAGACATACTCATTGTTACCGAAGATTTCTAAATTTTTTTTAGAGTTTTAACATGCTTCTCTTTTTTTGTAAAACGCAAGATATTTATATATTCGTGCATAATCTTTTTTGTGGTAATCCAACCTATTTTTTATCTTTCCGTTGCTTGCAAGACCCCTTCCGTGAGGGATGGGACACGCAAGGGGAGGTAGGTATGGGATGTGGGAGCTGTGAACCCCCCGAACTCCCAGATGAAGTCCTGACGCAAAGTCAGGATGGAACGGGAGAAGCCCCTTGCGTAAGCGAGGGGTAGTTCACTTTTGAAGCTGTTTTTTTGAGGGCTTAAAATTTAAAACCGAAGGTTTATATAATTTTGTGCATAGTCTATTCTGGTGAGAGTATGGGTAGATGCCTACGCAAGTGGGAATGGGTCGCAAACAAGTTAAATGAGTTGGGATGCCACGACTTATCTGAGATGGCTCGGCAGATTGACGAAGCACTGGTAAAGTTGTATGGTGATGAGCATACTGAGGACTGGAAGAAGGACTATCAAGAGATTGAGGAGGAGTTCGAAGAGTTTAAAGGTAGCATAGTAGATGCATTAGACTTAATACTGGATGTGGCTGACGATTCGTCATACTGCGTTGCCTGTGTTGCCTGTGTCGAAAACGATAATAAATGTGATGTTTGCAAGTTTGGCAAGGAGCACGGAATATGCGTGGAGAAGGGAAGTTTGTTTTCGAATTTTATAGAGAGGCTGAAACAGGAGAGTGCAAAGAGAACTGAGGAATTGATTAAGACATTGGGGATGGATGAAGAAACTGCTAAGTTGCTCAGGATTTGGTGCAAGACAGAAGATGAACAGGACTTGAAGAGACATTTTCCGAATATCCAGTGCGTGAAACATCTTGGAGAAATACATCATTATTTCGAGAGATTTTGGCTATGGGAGAACAGCACCCACAGAGTAATAACGCACGACGACGGGAATGGATATTGCACGATTCTTACTGTCTTTCCAAAGCTTGGCAAATTGGACAGAAAGGTGATTTTGCCTAAGTTACTTGAGAGCGATGATGCGATTGTTTACATTTGGGAGGATGACAGAAAGCACGTAGCATGGATGACAACCGATGGAAAGGTTATCAGCTTTGAAGACATTCTCGGCAACAGCGGTGATCCGAGCCTTTCAGTTTGGGATAACCTCGAACACTACATCGAGGCGATAAAGAATGTAGACTGGATAGTTCGTGGAGTGGGAAAGGAATTCGAGGAGTGTCTGAAACAGCATGGTTTGTGGGAGAAGTGGTTGGAAGAGGTCAAGGACTTACTGGAGGATGAAGAGGTGGTATAATGGGTGGAGTTCAGGATACGGACGTTTGCAAAACTTGTGGAGAAGAATACTGGTATGATTTCGACACGAGAACGATGCAATACAGTAAGCTGGGAAGTTGCTACTGCGACAGAGCCACGATTGACGTAAAAGAGTTTTTGAAAGAGAAAGGACTGTGGGAGGAGTTCAAGGAGTTCCACAAGAGAAGAGAGAAGGAGCGTTGGTTGGAGAGAAAAGGCATCATTGACAAGGACGAAATGACAGAAGAGGAAATAAAAGAGGAGCTTTCAGAGGAATACAAAGAGTTTGAGGAAGAGTTTTTAGCGAAGCTTAGAAAAGTATTTGGAGAAGGGGAGTGAGGTGGTGTAAATGGCTGTAATGCTGTATTTCCTGAAGAGTTTGGGCTGTGATGAGTGCGACGCAGAGGTAACGATTGAAGGGAAGACGTATTACATACACGTAGCTGATTACGATATTGCAAGAAACACCGCTGAAGTGCCTGATGAGTGTAGAGAGTGCATAAAGAACAACAGCGTGGGAGAGCTTCTTCTAAATCTTTAATTTCTTTTTTTTTCAGGATGTGATGGCAATGTCTATATACAGGATATACGTGTGTCCAGACTGCGGTAAAGTCTCCGAGACGTGGAAAGACATCGGCGAGGCTGTGGTGGTGGAGATTACAGTAAACGCAAACTCTCCCGAAAAGAAAGTGAGTTACGACAAGTTCATATTCGACTGTTCGGAGTGTCCCAACTGCGAGAGTAGGTGGAGAACCCTTAAGAGCAAGGATGTGCTTGTGGAGATGGCTGTTGTGGATGAGAAGGCAATGTTCAAAGTGAGTCCCGAACTCATCAGATATATCGAGGATGAGGACGACATAGCAATCAAAGACGTGTTTGGGTTGCTCAAGACTGTCGCAGAGCATTTCGACATAGATATTAGGGGGTTTAAAGAAGTTTACGTCAACGACAGGTTATTTATCTCGACTTTGAAGGGGTGGTTGAATGGATAAAGA
>Ga0190352_1000110_pt1 | contig 21111 bp, 15 predicted proteins | sample 4872131011_MG_FD_161682 | JGI IMG/M metagenome (GOLD analysis project Ga0190352, IMG submission 161682) | Hydrothermal vent microbial mat bacterial communities from Southern Trench, Guaymas Basin, Mexico - 4872-13-10-11_MG | ecosystem: Environmental > Aquatic > Marine > Hydrothermal vents >...
CTAGTGCCAAAAGAGGTAATTGTTGAAAAACTTAATTCTATAATTTAAAATATGTCAAAGCTACCAAAAATCAATCAGGAACTTTGTATAGGTTGCGGTTCCTGCGCCAACTTATGTCCGGAAGTTTTTAAAATGGCAAAAGATGGCAAAGCTGAAGTTGTTAATCCAAAAGGATGCGAAAAGTGTGATTGTGAAATGGCAAGAGAGAATTGTCCGGTTGAGGCAATAAGTTTGGAGTAGAATGCGGTGTCATCGCGGGCGACTAAAAGAAACGAAGCAATACCGCGGAAAGACAATAAGACCTTCAATAAAAGTTTATTTTACATCTACGGGATTGTGAAGTCTATCCCCAACGAAGCAAAGGATAGTTTTATTTCTCGCAATGACATTTCAAATTATGTACGATTTAATTATTATCGGAGCAGGTCCGGCGGGAATGGCTGCTTCTATTTATGCTTCCCGCTACAAATTAAATCATTTAGTTATTGGCAATCAAATTGGCGGCATGGCAGTTGACGCGCATGAAATCAGAAATTATCCGGGATTTAAATCAATTTCAGGAAAAAAACTAATGGAAGCATTCAGTAGTCATGTGCAAAATCTCGGGGCAGAAATTAGAAATGAAAAGGTGGTTGAAATAAAAAAAGAACTGATTTCTGCGGGAAAGTATTTTTTTGAAATTACAACTTCAACAAACTGTAAATACAGAGCTAAGGCTCTTATTTTGGCATTGGGAACAAAACAGCGAAAGCTTAATATTGAAGGCGAGGATAAATTTATTGGCAGGGGAATAAGCTATTGCGCTGTTTGCGATGCTCCTTTTTTTAAGGATAAAATTGTTGGGGTTGTCGGCGGAAGCGATTCCGCGGCCACTGCGGCTTTGCTTCTTGCTGAATATGCTCAAAAAGTTTTTTTAATTTACAGAAAGGAGAAAATAAACCTCCGTTGCCAGCCGGTACTGATTGATGAATTAGAAAAAAATCCAAAAATTGAGATGATTTTTAAAACAAATACTATCAAAATTAAAGGGGAAAATAAAGTTGAAGCAATAGAAATTGATACGCCTTATGAAAATAAAAATGAGTTAAAATTAGACGGGTTATTTGTTGAGATTGGCTCTATGCCGTTGGTTAATTTAGCTCAAAGTATTGGAGTAAATTTAGATGAAGAAAATTATATTCAAGTGGACGAAAATTTTAAAACGAATGTTGACGGGGTTTTCGCCGCCGGGGATGTTACCGCCGGTTCTGCAAAATTTAGGCAAATCATTACTGCCGCATCCGAAGGCGCAATTGCCGCGGCAAGCGTTTATGAATATTTAAGAAAACTATGATAACATTTGACCGAAGTTTCTTAAATAGCGTAAGTTGCAATAGCAATATTGAAGGGATTTCTCACCATAGCCTGTCTTGATGAATATCGGGGTTTTGGATGGCGAAAAAAACGAATGTTTTGTATCTGGGGAAACTTAGTTATCATTTGGGAACCCTAAAGCATAAACGGCACAAACAAAAAAGCGATCATTCCAAAAACGACAAAAATAATCAAAATTTTCCAGATAAGTTTTATAATATTTTTTTTCTTCATATGATTTCATATTTCGTCCAAGAACTTAATGAGGACGAAGAATTAATAAAAATTATCCGCAAGCATTGGATAATATTAGCTTTACCTTTCCTAAAAGCTCTTTTAATTATAGTAACAGCTTTTCTTTTAAGTCACTGGCTTTTATTTTACGAATGGGGGGTAGTTATTTTTTTTGTTTGGCTTTTGATAGGACTTGTTTATTGGTTTTACAAATGGCTGGTCTGGTATTTAGATTGTTTTATTGTAACCAATCAAAGAATTATTGATATCCATCAGAAAGGTCTTTTTAATAGAATAGTTGCTGAAGCAAATCTTAACAATATTCAGGATGTTATTTATCAAATTCAAGGAATAATAGCGACATTTCTAAATTTTGGGGAAATCAGAATTCAGCTTTCGGGTAATTCAGGTGTTATTGTAATGGAGCAAATAAAAGACCCCCAGAAAGTGCGGGAATTAATTGTAGAGCTTCAAGAAGCAGAAGTAATGAATCAAGAAATTAAGAAATCTGGAGATTAATTTTTTAATATCCAAATTTCTATATCCAGTATAACATAAATATAAAAAATGATGAAATACTCTAAGGATGATTTTAAAACAAGGCTTTTTTCTTCAAAAATATTTATAGTTTGTGCTTTTATTATTCTTGTTTTTGCAATAACGGGGGTGGCAAAAGAACTTTATCGCAAATATCAAATTCAAGAAGAGATTTCAGCGCTAAAAGAAGAAATAGAAAAAGTTGAGAAAAGCAATAGAGAATTTTCTGATTTGATAGAATATCTTAAGACAGAATCTTATTTGGAGAAAGGGGCTCGCCTTAGACTGTATCTACAGAAGCCCGGAGAAAAAGTAGTTATCGTTTCTCAGGAACCCCAGGGAATTTCTGAAGAAAAATACAACGATGGAGCGGAGAAAGCTGAGGGAGAAGAAAAATCAGAAGAAATTTCCAATCCGCGCAAGTGGTGGAATTATTTGTTTAGTTCTGGGTAAAAATATTTTAATGATAATTAATACTAAAAAATTAAATTGCATAGGTTTTATTGGTTATCTTTTTGCTATTTTTTTCTTATTTTTATCCTTAATAGCATTAGGTGGAATGCTTCCATTTATAATTGGTGGGTTAGTAATGGTTGTATTTTCATTTCTTGTTAGGATTGAAGCGGCATCAATAAAAAAAACAAAAAAGTTTTGGAGGTTTATTCATAATTATCGCCGGTATAGGTTATTTAATTTGTTCTTTAGGATTGATAGGTTCAATAATAGTAGTGACATATTTAGCAGGATATAAAGTATCTTTATTGAGTTTAGTAGTAGAATTTCCTCATTTTTTATTTCCTAGTATTCTGTTGTTAATATTAGGAATTTTATTATTAATTACAGGATTAAAAATAAGAAGGAAAAAATTATGAAACAAAAATCATCATTGGATTTTGTAAAAATGATTATGGTTGTAACTATTTTTATTTGCCTTGGTGCTTTAATTGGCGCGATTGGATATCTTTCAACAAAACTAAAAATTGAGCCAGCTGCGCCGCCTTCAACAGAAGAATCTGAGATTGATACTTCTGACCAGAAAACTTACTGGAGAACTTATAGAAATGAAGAATATGGATATGAAATAGAATATCCTGAAAGTTGTTCTATTAAGGAAATAGAAACAGAATCTGCATTTTGTCCCGGCGATACTCAAGGGATTGAACGATTAGAATATATTGAAATTGAAAATTGTAATATATTTATTGATGTGTATAGTAATCCTAAGAATTTAACAATTCAAGAATGGAATGATATTTATCAAACATTGACTTGTACAGGTTCAGGACTATCTTTTGAAACCCAAATTTTAATTAATGGTTTATCAGCTACTAAAGGTTTATTTGGTTGTTGTTCTATGATGCAAAAAACAGTTGCTATTTCAAAAGATAGTAAAGTATATCTTATACATTCAAGGAAGACTTTGGAATTATCTAATGATTCTCCAGATAAAAGAGAAATGGAATTGTGGCTTGAGGGGGAAATAGGCGATAGCGACGATATATTTAATCAAATACTTTCTACTTTTAAGTTTATAGACATAGACGAAACCGCTAATTGGAAAACTTGTGAGAACATTCAAGATTTAGTAAAACAAGTTGAATGTTATACAAACTTAGCCAAAGAAACAGTGAACGAGATTTACTGTGAGAAGATCGCCGATGAATACCTCGAATTTAAATGGGACTGTTATGTCAATTTAGCAATTCTTAAAAATGATCCATCGCTTTGTGAAAAAGCAGGAAGGGGGTCATTATATGAATCTTGCATAGAATATTTTGAGAGAGAAGACGAGACTGCCGGTTGGCAGACTTACAGGGATGAGAAGTATGGGTTTGAAATAAAATATCCAAAAAATTGGAACTATCAGGAAGAAATTCCTCAGCCGCAAAACTTTGGAGTGAGGGTGAATTTTAGTGATTTTCAAGGAAAACATATTTTGACAATTCAAAATCCAATTCCAGAAATAGGTTATGAGCCATGGACAATAATAGAGACTAAACAGATAAAAATTCAAAATAGCGGGAAATACCTAACTAAAAAGATTTTAAAACCGAAAGAACAGTTTAAAGATGAGAATTTTAATAACTTGGTTTTAGTATATTGGAATTTAGATGATTGGAATAAATCAGGACAGATTAGCTTACCATTTTTGGAAGATTCTGATCCAAATATAAAAGTTTTCAACCAAATGCTTTCTACTTTTAAGTTTATAGAGACAAACGAAACCACTAATTATAAAACTTACAAAGGAAAACAGTTTTATACGGATGAGCCGGCATTTACTTTTAAATATTCTCCAGGAATATGGGATTTAAAGGATGATTATTTTTCACATAAGGAGATTTCTGATTGTAAAATTAGTTATGGTCTTTGGAGAAATACTCTTTATAAAGTTATTGAATATGGAGATATTACCCTTGGCGATTATAAAGCAAGCCAGTCTAAATTAGCAATCGGCAGTGAAGTTTCCATTATTAACATACATTTTAAAGTATCTCCAAGTACAGAATTCAGAATTTCTTTACCAAAAAATGAAAAGGATAAACAAACTTGTGAACAAGAAGCCAAAGAGATGCTTTCAATGATTGATTTTGAAAATTGATTGAAAGGTTCTTATATTCATAAAAATAAAAAAACTGGACAGAAAGTTTCTGCCCGGTATTTTTTATGGAAAATTTGAGCCGTCTATCGGAGTTGAACCGATAACCTATCGCTTACGAAGCGATTGCTCTACCGGTTGAGCTAAGACGGCTTTTTGAGCGGGATACGGGAGTCGAACCCGTCTTTCTACCTTGGGAAGGTAACGTTGAACCGCTCAACTAATCCCGCTTAAATAAATTCATTTCAATTATACATCGTTGTTTTTTATTTTACAAGCTTATTTTTTATGTTATAATATCACTATGAAGAAAACATTAGAACAATTAAAAGAATTACAAAAAAAACTTTCTCAGATAAAAGACCATCTTTGACTTTGCCAAAATTAAGGCTGAAATCGTTGGATTGAAAGCCGAAGCAAAAGAGCCTAATTTTTGGGCCGATTCAGCAAGAGCTAGCCGTATTATGAAGGAGATAGATGAACTTCAGAGTATAATTGAACCGTGGAAAAAGATAGAGAGGGAGATACAGGATTTAATGGAAATGGCCGAATTAGCCAAAAGTGATAAAGAAATAGAAAGCGAAATAGAAAAAAATCTGAAAAGTTTTAAAAAGAAATTTAAGAAATACGAATTTCAGGCTTTACTTTCCGGCAAATACGACAGAAAGGGTGCAATTTTGGCTATTCATGCCGGTAGCGGCGGCACTGAAGCCCAGGATTGGGCTGAGATGCTTTTGAGAATGTATCTCCGCTGGGCAGAAGCCAAAAAGTATAAAACAAGAATCCTTGATCAGTCATTTGGTTCCGAGGCAGGGATTAAAAGTGTTGTCCTGAGTATTAATGGACTTTATGCTTACGGTTATTTAAAAGCAGAAGCCGGAGTCCATCGTCTGGTTAGGCTTTCTCCCTTTGATGCCGATCATCTCCGCCATACTTCATTTGCCTTAGTTGAGATTTTGCCAGAAGTAGGGGATACTGAAGAAATTAAGATTAACCCAGAAGATTTAAAAATTGATACTTTTAGGTCATCCGGGCCCGGCGGGCAAAGCGTCAACACAACCGATTCAGCGGTTAGAATTACTCATTTGCCGACCGGGATCGTTGCCGCTTGTCAGACCGAGAGAAGCCAAACTCAAAACAAAGAAAACGCAATGAAACTTTTGCGAGCGAAACTTTGCCAGTTAATGGAAAAAAAGGAAAAAAGAGAAAGAGAAAAAATTCGTGGCGAGTATATTTCCGCTGAATGGGCGAGACAAATCCGTTCTTATATTTTACATCCCTATAAGTTAGTTAAAGATCATCGGACAAAATTTGAAACTAAAAATGTTGAAGCAGTTTTGGATGGGAAATTAGATGAATTTATTGAGGCTTACCTTAGAAAGTCAAAACTTAAAACAAAAAACAAAAAAATATAAGCTAAAAATTAAAAGTTTTAGGTTTTTGGTTGTAATTTTGGATTTTTTGTTTTGTATTTTGGGTTAGAAATATTATGATATTATTTGAAGATACAACTAAAATTTATCCAAGGAATGTTGTAGCTCTTGAAAATATTAATTTAAAGATTGACCGGGGTGAATTTATTTCTATTGTTGGACAAAGCGGAGCCGGGAAGACCACCCTGCTTAAACTTTTAACTCTTGAAGAAAGACCGACCAGAGGTAAAATTTTTTTAGACGGACAAGACATTACTTTATTAAAAAATAGTCAATTTCCTTTTCTTCGCCGCCGCATTGGCGTGGTCTTCCAGGATTTTAAACTTTTGGAGAAAAAAACGGTTTTTGAAAATATCGCTTTTGCTATGGAAGTTGCCGGTTTTGCGCCGGATGAAATCAAAAAAGACGTGCCGCAGATTTTAGAAATGGTTGGTCTTCGCGATAAAGAAAAAAATTTTTCAAATGAGCTGTCCGGCGGAGAGAAACAAAGGGTTTCTCTTGCTCGAGCTTTAGTCAATGGCCCGGAAATTCTAATGGCTGACGAGCCAACCGGTAATTTAGATTTGCTAAATACAAAAGATATTCTTAAATTGCTTCTAAAAATTAATGCCCTTGGAACGACGGTAATTTTAGCCACTCATAACAAGGATATTGTCAACGCTTTGAATAAGAGAGTGGTTACTTTAGACAGCGGTCGAATTATCCTTGATCAGCCAAAAGGAAGATATATGATTTAAATTTAAAGTTTGAAATTTAAAATTTTAAATTGATATGTTTATTACTCTAAAAAGGATTTTAAAATCTGGATTTAAGAGCTTTTGGCGAAGCGGTTTTTTAAGCTTGGCGACTGTTGGTATTATGGTTATTACTCTTTTTTCGATTAGTAGTTTGGTAATTTTAAATATGCTTATTGCCTCAACCATTGATGAACTTCAGAAGAAAATAGATATCAGTGTGTATTTTAACCCTGATGCGCAGGAAGCTGATATTTTAGAAATAAAAACTGATCTGGAGAAATTATCCGCAGTGAAAACTATTGAATATGTATCTAAAGAAGAAGCCTGGATGCAATTTAAAAAAAAGTATGAAGGAAATTCGACTATTATTCAATCCGCTGAAGAGATTGAAAAAAATCCTCTTTTTGCGACATTTAACATAAAAGCCAAAAGCCTTGATGAGTATCCGATTATTGTTAATTTTCTTGAAAATGAAAGGTATAGCCAATTTATTGATAAAATAAATTATAAAGAAAGCGAAAAACAAATTTCTAAACTTTCAGCCATTAGTAAATCTATTCAAAAGAGCGGTTTTGTTATAAGTTTAATTTTTGTCACCCTTGTTATACTTGTAACTTTCAATACTATCAGATTGGCAATGTATGCCCATAATCGAGAAGTAGAAATAATGAGGTTAGTTGGGGCGACAAGCTGGTTTATCAGGCTTCCTTTTGTAATTGAGGGAATACTTTTTGGAATCTTTGGATGTTTAATAACAATGGCTGTTCTTTACGGCGTTATCTTGGTTATCTCGCCGAAGGTGGTTGAATTTTTGCCGGGATTTAATCTGCTTGACTTTTTCCAAGCTCACTTTCTGGTGATTTTGGGTATTCAATTGTGCGTGGGAATGGCTTTAGGAATAATAAGCAGTTTAATTGCTATAAGAAAATATCTTAAAGTATGAAATATTCCGGGGTCGTCTAATGGTAGGACAGAAGACTCTGGATCTTCTAATTTTGGTTCGAATCCAAACCCCGGAGCCAGTCAGGACAAGCGCCGCCTAAAGCGGTGTTTTTTCTTTTTTTTAATTTCGGCGTTTTTAAGCGGTTCAAATCCGCTTTTTTTTTGTCGCCTAACGCAGAGTGGATTCTCTACACGGGCAAGAGGCAGTTTTCTATAAAAAAGGCTCGTAACCGGCCACCGTTATTTAACGATGAACGATTACGAGCCCTTGAACCCCTGTCTGCTGACAGGCAGGCGGAATGCCATTCAGGTCTGCCCCGTGAGGTAGAAAAGTATTAACTTGTTATTTTTAATATAGCAAAGTTTTTGAAAGACAACAATAGGAATAAATTTTAAGGTGATATAGACTGATATAGTGAAAATATCAATTTTGCTATTTGACATCATATTTGCTATAATTTGAACTGTAAGTATCCTTTAAGGTATATAGTAGTGAATATATGGATAAAAAACCAACAAAAGGTGAATATTTAGAGGTTTTATTAAGATCTCCTAAAACCGTCTTTTCAGTCAAAGACGTGGCTTTGTTGTGGGGCGAAAAACAAGAACGAAAAGTGGCTCCCAGATTAAATAAATACGCTAAGGCCGGAAAGTTGGTCAGATTGCGCCGGGGTTTTTACGCCAAAGATAAAAACTATGACCGTTTGGAATTAGCTACCAGAATTTATACTCCTTCTTATATTAGTTTTGAAACGGTTTTAACTCGGGAAGGCATAAACTTCCAATACTATAAAACTATTTTTGTTGCTTCGTATATTACTAGAGAGATTGAGGTGGATAAGCAAAATATATCTTACATCCGCATGAAGGATTATGTTTTAAGCAACACGACAGGCGTTGAACAAAAGGGCAATGTGGCTATGGCCACCAAAGAAAGGGCTTTCTTGGATAGAATCTATATCAGCAAAGATTATCATTTTGATAATTTGAGCGGTTTAGATTGGGATAAAGTGTTTGAGATTTTGCCGATCTATAACAACAAGCGAATGAAGAAAAAGGTTAATGTTTATTTTAAAGAGTATAAGAGTATATAAGAAAACAAATTTATGATAGTTAATTACGCCAAGCACAAAAACATCTTGTTGCAGATATTAAAAGATGTCTATTCCGACACTTCTATCTCGCCTCACTTAGGATTTAAGGGCGGAACAGCGGCCAGTTTATTCTATGGCTTGGATAGAGATTCTTTTGATTTGGATTTTGACTTGTTGGACGAAAATAAACAGCAGATAGTGTTTGAAAAAATCCAAAAAATAGCCGCAAGCTATGGCAAAGTGATTGACTCCCGAATCAAGAAGTTTAATTTGTTGAATGTTATTTCCTATGACGCTAAATCGCAAAATATCAAGATTGAAGTCAACAGACAAGATTTTGGATCAAGATATGAAGTAAAAACTTTATTGGGCATCTCTATGTTGGTTATGGTTGAGGAAGATATGTTCGCCCATAAATTGATGGCTATGTTAGAGAGGGTCGGCAAAACCAGCCGGGATATTTATGATGTTTGGTATTTTTTAAAAAATAACTGGCCGATTAATAAAGAAATCGTGGAAAGGCGTTCGGGCGTTTCGTTTAAGAAGGCGTTGCAAAAGTGCGTCCAAGAAATGGAAAAGATAAAAGACCGCAACTTATTGGTCGGCTTGGGAGAGTCGTTATCTGACTCGCAAAAAGATTGGGCTCGCGCCAAATTAAAATCAGAGACTATCTTTTTATTAAAAGCTCGTCTGGAAAGTTTATCCCGTTAGATATAAAGTTATCTTATGGGGTGAAAAATAATCAATTAGAATAATGAAAATAAAAATGAAAATATGGATTCAGATTTAACATTTATTACTAATGAAAAAAATCGCCAAAGTATTAGACATTGGCTTGATGATTTAATGAGATAGAAAGTATGAAAAATTTCATCACAAATAGCGAAGCGGAAAATCTAAAAAAACGGCTTGTTGAGCTTATTAACAAAAGCGATGAGCTCAAGTTTCTAGTCGGCTTCTTTTATTTCTCCGGGATACGAGAGCTTTATTCTGAACTTAAGCAAAATCCAAGAGTTAATTTAAAGGTATTGGTGGGGCTAAATGTTGATAAGTTGAATTATCAGTTGATTGAGTATGCCGATGCAGATGATCAGAGCGGCAGATTATCAAACGAAGAAATCGGCCACAGATTTTTCGGTTCTCTGAAAAAGTCAATCAATACGGAGAAATTTGATACCCAAGAATTTTACGAGCAAGTTAAATTTTTCGTTGAGCTTATTAAAGATGGCCGACTTATCATCCGAAAAACATTTAAACCAAATCACGCAAAACTATACATTTTCAAATTGCAAAGCGGGCAAGTTGGGCGCAAAACTCTGTTTATCACCGGAAGCAGTAATCTCACAAGTTCCGGGCTTACCACACAAGAGGAATTTAATGTAGAAATTAGCGATTACGGTTTTGAAAACGCTGAAGAATATTTTGATACCCTCTGGGACCAAGCGGTTAAGATAACCGAGAATGATGCCTTAAAGAAAAGATTGATTGAGCTCATAGAAAAAGAAACCTTAGTAAAGAAAATTACTCCCTTTGAAGCATTCGTCTTGGTTCTAAAAATCTATCTTGACTCCTTTGAGAAAAGAGAGATTGGACAATCACTCGTAACAACATTGGAAAACAATAACTATATTCCATACCAATACCAATTAGACGCTATTCGCCAAGCATTGGCAATCATTGAAAATAACAACGGTGTTATCCTCGCCGATGTCGTAGGTTTGGGCAAAACAATTATTGCTTGTTCCATCGCCAAAGAACTAAGAAAACGGGGAGTAATTATCTGTCCGCCGGGGCTTATGGGCGATCCAAGAAAAAAGGACTCCGGTTGGAATATGTACAAGGAGCAATTTGGTCTTCATGATTGGGAAGTGTGGTCGTTGGGCGACTTGGAGAAACTCCAAAAGTTTACAAAAAAAGCAAAAGACATAGAGGTTGTCATCGTTGATGAAGCGCACCGCTTTAGAAATCAAGATACAAAAGATTACGAGTACCTAAAGAATATCTGTCGCGACAAGCAGGTGATTCTTCTTACTGCCACGCCATTCAATAATCGCCCTGGAGATATCCTATCATTACTTAAACTTTTTATTACTCCTAAAAAGTCTTCCATTACGCTGGAGAATAATTTAGTTGACCGATTCAAATCATTTAAGGGAGCATTTGATCGACTCGGCTATATCAAAAAGCACTGGAATTCGTCTAATAATCAAAAAAGAGAATTGGCGCACAGTAAATATAAAGCTCTGTTTGGAGAAGATAAGATTGATCGTAAAAAAGTAGACCAACGCTCTAAATATCTGGCAAAACAGATTCGCGATGTAATTGAGCCAGTAACCATTCGCCGGAACCGTTTAGACCTTGAAGGAAATCCTCATTATAAAAAAGAGGTTAAAAATCTTTCAAAAGTTTCAGATCCAAAGGAATGGTTTTTCGAGCTGACAAAAGAACAATCGGAACTTTACGATAGTGTCATCAATACATACTTTGGCGATCCGGATGAAGGTGGCAGATTTAAGGGCGCAATTTACCGGCCGTTTGAGTACGAAACGGCGAGAGATAAGATTGCCGGAGAGAAATTGACCGGTAAAGAAAATTTTGAGTTTATCCAACAGCGCAACTTATACGACTTTATGCGCCGCTTGCTTGTAAAGCGGTTTGAAAGCTCGTTCGGTTCGTTTGAGCAAAGTTTGAAAAATTTTAAGCATATTACTGAATCAGCGCTAAAGTTTATTGAAAAAACCGATAGTTATATTTTAGACCGGAATTTACTGGAGAGAATATACGATAAAGATCCTGAGGAAATAGAAAAGTATTTGGATGACTACACCAAGAAAATAAATGCCGGCCAGTATCCTAAAAACCACAAAATCTATAAACTTTCCGACTTTAAGTATAGGAACGAGTTTTTGGATGATATTCAGTCCGACCTAAAAATGTTCAATGAGATTTTAGCGTCTTTACATGAATTTGATTTGATTAAAAATGACCCCAAAACCGCCTGCTTAATTCAAAATCTAAAATCCCAATTCAAAAAAGAACCGTGCCGTAAGATTGTCATTTTTTCTGAATATCTCGACACCGTAAAGTATCTGGAATCTCGACTGAAAAAAGTATTTGGCGGCAAACTGCTAACTATTGCCGGCGACCTTACCGCGCGCAAGTTATCAGCGCTTAATCAAAACTTTGACGCTTCCTCCGCCAAACAGGAGGATGACTTTTTCCTTCTTCTTTCTTCCGACAAGATCTCTGAAGGTTTTAATCTGAATCGCGCCGGGATGGTTATCAATTACGATATTCCGTGGAATCCGGTGCGGGTTATTCAGAGAGTTGGTCGTATCAACCGAATCAGCAAAAAGGTTTTTGATGAATTGTATATTGTCAATTTCTTTCCCACCGAGCGCGGGGCTGAATTGGTGCAGTCGCGGGAAATCGCCAGCAACAAAATGTTTTTAATCCATAATACTTTAGGTGAGGATGCAAAGATTTTTGATATAGACGAGGAACCAACCGCGGCTAAACTTTACGACAAAATCCAGCAAAACCCCGACAAACTGGAAGAAGAAAGTTTTTACACCACCGCGCTCAAAGAGTTTGAAAAGGTCAAAAAAAGTCATCCCGATTTAATCTCTGCGCTAGATAAGTTTCCGCCCCGCGTTAAGGTAGCCAAAAAATCCAGCGAGAACGAGCTTCTTGTCTTTCTCAAAAAGGGTCGGCTTTATCTTCACGGAGCGCGGTATGAAAAGGACAACAAACACAAACTGTTTCAATCTACATTTGAAGAAGCGTTTAAAAAAATTGCTTGCGGACTCGAAGAAAAACCGCTTGAGCTAAGCGAAAAGTTTTGGGATGTTTACGAGAATATTAAAAGTTTTCGCGATTATCGCATTGGTCCGGTAAGCGAGCGAAGTTTAGAACAGCAAGCGATAACTAATCTTAAAACTTTTATTTATAACAGACACGAAGATGATGTGCTTCAAGTAAAGGATTTTCTCAAGACGCTTCTGGAAGACATTACCGATTACGGTACACTCTCCGACTACACCCTGCGCCGGATTGCCAATCTTAAGAGCGCTACAGAAGAAAATCTCAAGAAATCGCTCAAAGAAATCGAGAATTTAAAAGACGAGCTTGGCGTTGATTATTTAGAAAAGGAAAAAGCGAGACAGAAAGACCTCTCAAAAGAAATAATCGTTGCCATTGAAAACCGAAAACTATGAGTCGACAAATTTTAAAAGACATTATAGACGATTTTAAGGTAGAAGATTTTACCCGTTTTTTTCGCGCCAAGAATGATAAATTTCAGCATCCTAACCAGCCGCTACATTATGGAGATGATAGCTTTGGAAACGGCAAGAAGTTAGAAGAGATTACCCTTGAAGACGGCAACCTTATTGTCTGCTCTTTTCAGGTCAAGCGGCGCCTTTCCGAACGTTTCGGAAAGAAAGCCCAGTATGAATTGGGTAAAAAAATCCTCAAAGAAACCCAGACCGATGCCGGCATATTTATTTTTTACGACGAATCAGGAAATTTTCGTTTTAGCTTAATTTACGCCAATTACTTGGGTAAGCGCCGCGACTGGAGTACCTTCCGCCGTTTTACTTATTTTGTCAGCCCAGACCTTACCAACAAAACATTTCTCCAACGAATCGGCGACGGCGACTTCTCCTCGCTCGCAAAAATTAAAGAAGCATTTTCCGTTGAAAAAGTTACAAAGGAATTTTACGAGGATATTGCCAACTGGTACTTCTGGGCGGTTGAGCATTGCCGTTTCCCCAAAGACGCGGAGGCAGAAGAAAACGGCAGAAATATTGCCGTAATCAGGCTTATCACGCGGATGATTTTTATTTGGTTTATGCGCGAGAGAGGTTTGATTCCAAAAGATTTATTTGATGAAAATAATATCCAAGCGATTCTAAAAGATACAGATCCCGAAAACTCAACCTATTATAAAGCAATTCTGCAAAACCTGTTTTTTGCCACATTAAGCACCAAAAGAGAAGAGCGGCAATTTAGGAGCGAAATTAGAGGGCATAAAGGATATAATCCCGACTTTGATAATCAATATGTCTATCGTTACCACGAACTTTTTAAGAAAAAAGAGGAAATTAAAAATTACTTTAATGAAATTCCGTTTTTGAATGGAGGCCTTTTCGAATGTTTGGACGACAAAAAACATAAACCGGACAGGATTTATATTGACGGGTTTACCGCAACAAAAAAGCATCAGCCAATTGTTCCAAATTTTCTCTTTTTTAGCGGCGAGAGAAAGGCAGATCTCAATAAGTATTACGGTACAAAAAACAAAAACTACAAAGTTCGGGGGCTTCTGAATATCTTATCCTCTTTCAATTTCACCATTGACGAAAACTCGCCGGATGACGCCGATATCGCCCTCGACCCGGAACTTTTGGGTCGCGTCTTTGAAAACCTTTTGGCAAGCTTCAATCCGGAGACCTCCACTACCGCTCGCAAAGCCACGGGCAGTTATTACACGCCGCGAGAGATTGTTGATTATATGGTTACCGAATCGCTTAAGGAATACTTTAAAACCCATCTTCAAAAAATTTCAAATCTTGACGACAAACTAAAAATCCTTTTTTCAACCGGAAGCGACGAGAATCCCTTTAACAAGTCGGAATCCAAAAAACTTGTAGAACTCATAGAAAGTGTTCGTATCGTTGATCCTGCTGTCGGCTCCGGCGCTTTTCCAATGGGAGCGCTTAACAAAATGGTCTTTATTCTCAACAAGATTGACCCCGGCAATGAACTTTGGAAGCAGGCGCAAATCAAAGCGGCAGAAGGAATCCCTGATTACAACCTTAGAACCAAGACGATAAACGAAATAAAGGAATACTTTAAAACCAAAAAACATGATTACTGGAGAAAGCTTTATTTAATACAGAAGTGTATTTATGGAGTTGATATTCAGCAAATTGCGGTTGAGATAGCAAAATTGAGATTTTTTATTTCGCTCCTGGTGGACGAAGACGAAAATGACATACAACCATTGCCTAACCTGGACTTTAAGATTATGCAGGGTAATAGCTTAATTTCGGAATTTATGGGAATAAATTTTGATGATAATGATGAAGCGAACAACTTACAAGAGAAAATTAATAATATAGATATTGAAATCAAGGAAATTGATAATGCTATAAAAGATAATCAGAGAGAATTTATTAAATTTTTAAATGAGCATAATATACAAAATAAAAAATTATTACAAAATGTAAATGAGTTAGAAAATAAAAAGAAAAGTTTAAAAAGAGAACGAGATAATTTGCAGAAAAATTTAAATAATCCTAAAAGAGAAGATGATATTGTCGAGGAACTTATAAAAGAATTTCAACAAAAGAAAAATGAATTTCAAAATGAGCCAGATAAGAAAAAGAAAGATGATCTCAAAAATGAAGTTGAGGATTTAATGATAAAGATTTTTGAAACAAAAGTCAGAAAACAGAAAGCCGACTACTTCCGGCAGGTAGATGAAATTGAAAAGAAGTACGCAACGCTTCCAAATAAAAAGACAAGGGAAGAAATCATTGCTAAAGAAAAACAGAAACTATCTCAAAAAACCGGTTTTGACCTGGAAAATATTGAAAAGCAGCTCCGGGAATTCTCAAGCAAAAACAAAACCAAGCCGTTTTTCGCTTGGAAACTTTATTTTGCGGAAGTTTTTGAAAAGGGTGGGTTTGATATTGTGATCGCCAATCCACCATATATAAACGTGGAGAAAATTGATAATGTTATCAAGAAATCTATACACCATTTCAAAACCGCGTATCAAAAATACGATTTATACATTCTATTTTATGAAAAATCAACTTCATTATTAAAAAACGGCGGCATTTTAACATTCATTTCGTCTAATAAATTTTTGTCTCAAGGATACGGATTTTTACTTCGCAAACATTTATTAAACTTTGAAATAAATGCAATCATAAATTTTAATTTTAATGTTTTTGAATCCACAATGGTTCGCACTTGTATTTTTCAGTTGACTAAAAAAGAATCCCGAAATAATAAAATTAAAATCATTGATGTAAATAATATAAATGATAAATATAAGTTTTTAGAACAAAGATATAATTATATAAAACAGGAAATTTTTGAAAAAACAGAAGAAAATAATTTCCGCATTAACCTAACAAATAAAAAAATCAAAATTCTTAATAAAATTAAAGAGCATTGTTTGCGCGTTGAAAATATATGTTCGGTAAATTATGGTTTGAGGCCAAGTAGTGAGAAAATAAACCGTAAAAAAGATTATTTTATAAAAAATAATAATCCTGAAGGTAAATACAAAAAGTATTTTGAAGGGAAAGATATGGGATATTGGCGAGTTAAACAATTCTATTATATAGATTATAGGCCAGATGTTATGTATAATCCCATGTTTATTGAGCTATTTGAAAAAGAAAAACTGGTTGGATTAAGAACTCTTAGTGATATAGAAAAACTTAGATTCATTTATGACGAGCAGGGTTTATTTTGTAATGATTCGGTAGTAATTTTAACCCTTTGGCATTTATTTGATGGTGTAGATTATTCAACAATAAAGAGAAATATAACCAATGAGAAAATAAACACATCTAAAAAATACTCGATCAAGTATCTGCAGGCAATTTTAAACTCAAAGCTAATTAAGTTTTATGTAAATGAATTATTATATGATGGAACTCATTTTTATCCAGACCACATGAAGTCGTTGCCGATAAAAATATTAGATGAAAAACAACAAAAACCATTTATTGACCTCGTTGATAAAATCCTCGCTATCACCAAAGACGATGATTATCTTCAAAACGAAGCCAAACAAAAAAAGGTCAAAGAATACGAGCAAAAAATTGACCAATTAGTTTATAAACTCTACGGCTTAACCGCCGAGGAAATTAAAATTGTGGAACAAAATGACAAATGAACAACTAACAACAAAGGGACCTTCCGCCACCGATCTTGTAGAACAAAACTCTAAACAGATCTTTGAGTCAAAATTACCGCTAAACGAAAGAATATTTACCTGGTATGGCGACAAGTATCCCAATCTTGACGGACATATCGAGTTTATTGGCGAGAATGGTTCAACTACCATTAAAATGTTTTTCCAGCTAAAAAGTAGTAAGCAGGATATTACTTATCATGATTGCGATAAATCTTTTCTTAATTATTGCTACCAAGCCACAGAGCCAACTTTTTTAGTTTTCGTAAATATTCCACAGAAAAAAGTTTATTGGGAACACATAACAATAGCTTATATTGAAGATATCCTTGGGATAAAAGATTTAACTGCCTTTGAACAACAAACCAAAAGGATTAACTTCTCTGAAGATAAAATTATAAACGCCAATGTCTCAATTCTTATTGAGGAATGCCGAAAGCATTATCAGGACAAATCAAAAGTTAGAGCAGAGATGCAAAGCGATATTTCTGCTGAGCAAAAACAACTAAAGTCAATATCTGAACAAGGGGAAGAAGCTGTTAACTACAATTCCATACGAGATAAATTCACTTCCATGCTTGGTAATATGACGGATAAAATGATGCTTTATTATGCATTCGTGTATATTCTAAAGCCGTTTTATTTAGATCAAAGAGGAGAACAGAAGCGCAGAACACTTCTTGGATTGTTACAAATTACTGATTCACAAGAACGATTTCTTATTGAAAGTTTAGTCAACACAAATCTGCTTGGACGAGTTGGAGATTTAGTCTTTGTGACACAAAAAAGAGAAGCGATTTCCGTTATTAATCATTGTATTGATGATGGTCAACTTAATTTGGCCGAAGTAATACAATTATTTTCTCAAAATGAAAATCAAGATAGATAAAAATCTTATAGTGGCATATATGTCACTTGATAACAAAAAAGCCGATGACTATCTGGTTAATTTAGCTGGTCAACTAAAAACCGAGATTTTAAACAATTCGGATAATGATGAAGTTTTTGAGTACTTAGATTTGCTCGTAGAGTTTGTCTATAAAGTCCCAAAACAAGCAATTGAGATTATCAGTTTTATTGTTCACAAGAAACCGTTGTCACCAAAAGTTTACAAGACGCCGGCGGGTTCTTATGAAGGTAAAACTCACAAGGATATAATGCTTAAATGTATTGAGCTCCTTGGGCATATCAGATATATATCTCATAAAGAAATGTTGAACTTGATAACAGAGCTTTCTTTGAATAGGGATGCGGCAATAAAGAATAAAGCGCTGGAAGTGGTTAAAAAGTTTTCGCAGTATGACTACAATGTTTTGACGAAAAGCAAAATTGGGTATGGCGCGCAAAGGGAAGCCCTCAATTTTATTTCGGAATGGAATCGAGAAAAGCAACTAAAACACATTGATTTTGTAGAAACTGTATTACGGGAAATACTTAATCCCTCTATCGAGGGCACAACATCGGGGTTAAACGATGAGGCGCAATACACTATTACATTTCACTCAGGCGTTGTCTCGCCGACAAATTTTTTAAAAAAAATGCGCAGGGAAGCAATTGATCTCACTTATGAATTATATAAAGCGACAGATGATTCAAAATTAAAGCTAAAGCTTCTTGGAGTTTTTGATGAAGCAAGCCGAACACCGGGTAATGTTTTATACGGTGACGATGTTGCGCAGATGATCGTAGGCGACCTAAAGTACATTGCCGGTATTTATAGAAAAATTGTCTTTGAAGAAACAGGAGATAAAATGACAAACTATCTTGGCATTGTTGCTACTATCGAAGAGCGACTTTATTGGATTAACAGAAGTGAAAAAAGAAGAGTTAAAGAATCGGAGAAACTGCGAAATGACATTCTTGGTGACGAGCTTTATCATCTTTTCCGTCTATTTGTTGGCGACCCAGTAACTTATCGAGAGCAAGAGGGGTGGGATGCGGCCGAAAAAAGCCGGAATGATGAAATTGACAAAATTATTAAATCAATCAAGATAGATCAGCTTGAAAACTGGTTTGAAAAACTTAATAAGATTGCAGGCCAGTACACAATAGTCGAAGAATGGAAATTTAATCCATTCAAGGGCTTTATCAGAAAATTGTCGGAAACGAAACCAAAAGTAGCAGACAAGATTCTTGACAAAGCTTTTGAGACAAATTCTGCCCTAAAACATTTTATAAGTAGCTTCCTTGATGGTTTTAGGACGGGAGCTCACTTTGAGATATGGGATAAGTATGTCCGCGTGATTATTGATGCCAAAGACCAATTTTTGGTTACCGCAATAGTTTTTTCACTTAATCTTCCGCCGGATTCCGACTTAACAAAGTTGATCAGAGATCAAGATATCGATATCCTCGAAGAGATAATAAACCAAACAGGCCAGTTTATCTTCCTTAAGGATGCGACAGATGATCGGATACTTCAGTATGCACTTTTTAATACACTAGCGCGTAATTTTGTGCATTCTCCAGATAGGATTGAGCCGCTTATAGTTAAAGAAATAAAAAATCACCCAAAGCATTTAAATATCTTTTTCTCTGAACTTCCCATGGCAACACACAGAAAATGGATTGATGTTAAAAAGTTGCAATTGGAAACTGTTGATTTCCTCAAAGAAAAGATGATTGAAATCCCGGACATTGATTGGCATGTGCAGGGTTTGTTGTTAGAAATCGGCGAGGTATATGGCCTTGAGCCAGTACTGGATGTATTTATGAAGAGAGTTCGCAAAGACGAAGAGAAAAAAGAGAAAGAGGGCAGACGTATTACCGATGAAAGATACGAGGTAATTCCTTATCATTTCAACCCCGGCCTAAGTAAATTTATCGTTGAGCATCCTGAATACATAAAAATCGCCGGTGAGTGGATTTCTAAAATGACTACCGATTGGAGCCTTTATAATTGGCATGTTAGTCATCTTTTCCAACGACTCGGAAAGGGGTTTGATCAAATTCTCGCTTTGCTTATTGAAAAGGGTGACGATAATAGCTTACTGAAAGCAGCTCGCGCTATGCATTCAATCGATGGGACGAATCTTGAATTGTGTATTGAGATTGTTCGAAAAACCAATAATAAACGCATTTTGAGTCAAATTGATAGCAATATGTATACCACAGGAGTTGTGTCAGGAGAATACGGTCTTGCCGAAGCTTATGAGAACAAGGCTAAGGCCATGGAAAGATACAAAGACGACAAAAGCGAACGAGTAAGGAATTTTGCTAACAGAATGATTGGAAATTTCTTGGATAGCGCGAAGAGAGAACGCCAGCGTGCCGACGAGGAAAAACAACTAAGAAAAATAGAATTTGAGGGATAATTTTATAGATGAAGAAAAAGAGCGACAAAAAGAAATAAGGAAAAAAATCGAAGGCAACTTACCAGAAGATTTGAAAAAATTTATTAAAGATAACTTTAACTAAATTATGCTTAGAATATCACCAACAGCCGGATTAAGTTTATTTAAAGAATGCCCTCGTTGTTTTTGGCTTCATTTTAATAAAAATGTCCACAGGTCAAGAGGGATTTTTCCTTCGCTTCCGGGCGGGATGGATTTGGTTATCAAAAATTATTTTGATAAATACCGCAGTATGGGGCAAGCCCCGGTAGTAGAAGCTTCGCTTTACTACGGGGTAAACAAAAGAAAGGAAATTGGATAAATTTTTAGATTTATTGTGGAGATAGAAAATAAAAATCAAATTTGTAAAAAAATGAAGAAAAATAATATCGATAAAAAATTTAGCAAAGGTGAAATAGTTATTTATCAAACCTCTAAAAAAGAGGTGGAGTTAAGAGTGCGGCTGGAAAAGGAAACAGTCTGGCTTACGCAGGCGCAGATTGCCTTGCTTTTTGGAACGCAAAGGCCGGCGATTACCAAACATCTAAAGAATATTTTTAGAAGCCGTGAATTGGACGAGAAAGTGGTTAGTTCCATTTTGGAACATACCACTAAACATGGCGCTATTAAAGGAAAAACGCAAACGCAAAGCGTAAAATTTTACAATTTAGACGCCATTATTTCTGTAGGCTACCGGGTAAATTCCAAACGCGCTACGCAATTTAGAATCTGGGCAACCAAGACATTAAAAGAGCATTTGGTTAAAGGTTACACTATCAATGAGAAGCGGCTTTTGGAAACGCGAAATCAGTTAAAAGAACTGCAAAGCGCTATTAGTTTTCTACAAAAAAAAGCCAAACACGAATTGCTTACTGGCCAGGAACAAGAAATTTTAAATTTACTTGCCAGTT
>Ga0190352_1000112_pt1 | contig 20312 bp, 17 predicted proteins | sample 4872131011_MG_FD_161682 | JGI IMG/M metagenome (GOLD analysis project Ga0190352, IMG submission 161682) | Hydrothermal vent microbial mat bacterial communities from Southern Trench, Guaymas Basin, Mexico - 4872-13-10-11_MG | ecosystem: Environmental > Aquatic > Marine > Hydrothermal vents >...
AGGGATGTATAACATGGATCATGAAACTCTATTAAAGCGTTTAACACATATTAAAGTGCTTTTAACCGATGTAGATGGGGTATGGACAGATGGTAGTTTAATTTATGGGAAAGGAGGTGAAGAAATAAAAAGCTTTCATGTTCATGATGGATTGGGGATAAAAATGCTTTTAGAAAAAGGTATAGACATAATAGTGGTTTCTGCTCGGTATTCAGAAGCCGTTCAGAAAAGGTGCTTAGAATTGGGAGTTAAAAACATATATCAGGGAGTTCAAAATAAAACAGAAATCTTGGATAAATTGATGAGAAAATATACCCCTGAAGAAATTGCCTATGTAGGAGATGATTTGCCTGATCTGGCTATTTTCCCTAAAGTAGGAGTGGCATTTGCTGTGTCCAATGCAGTAAAGGCGGTGAAAGAAAAGGCCGATTATGTCACAGTTATACCAGGAGGGAAAGGGGCTTTACGAGAAATTGCCGATTTAATCTTAAGTGTGCGTTAATACTTGAAGACTTAGTAGTTCCAAAACTCAGGCAGATAAAAAAGATTATGGAAGTGAAATTTTTTAATGGTCAGTGATTTTCTTTACATACTGGTTACATATTTCCCAGGAATTTCTTTTACAAACCGAGAAATCCTCAGCCTGCTTTCACAGTTATTCCGGTAAAATGTATGGGTGATTAACAGATATCTCTTTGCCCTTGTGATGGCAACATAAAAAAGCCTTCTTTCCTCTTCAATTTCTGCTGAGGTTACAGCATATCGGGTTGGGAAAATCCCTTCGTCGGCTCCAAGAACAATCACGGCCTTCCATTCCAGCCCTTTGGCCTGATGGACTGTCGTGAGATTCACTGCATTTTTCTCGTTTACATTGGCTACCTTATCCGTCAAAAGTGCGATTTCCTCCAGTAACTCATTTATATCTTGATGTGATTTAGAAAAGGATAAAAACTCATCTACACTTCTTTTCCGTTCTTCTAATTGCTCTTTATCCTCAGAAATAGCCATTAAGTAATTCCCAAACACATTGTGAAAGGTGTCTAAAAAGGCCTGGACTACATTAGTACTTTTATTATACCTTTTAACCATTTCCATACCATCTTTAACTGCCAAAAGGGTCATTCTCTGTTGTCTTGTGAATTCCCTCCCATATCCTGCCTGGTTAACTATATCTAAAACCGTGTCTGAAGTCTCAGCATATTTTTTAAGTTTCTCCAATCCCTTTTCTCCAAAACCCTTTAAGAAATTCTCTTCTAAAAATTGCAACAGGGCCAATTTATCGTTTTGAAACACCATGCGCAAAAATAGAATAATAATCTTTATTTCTCTCTTTTTAAAGAAAAATGTATCTCCCACAACAATGGCAGGAATGCCTTGCCTGATTAATTCATGTTGCAGTATATAAGAAATATACGCACTTCTATATAAAACCGCTATATCTTTATAACTACACTTCTTCTGTTTGACTAATTCCAGGATGATACCTGGAATATACTTGGCTTCATCATACTCATCATCAAATGATTTAATGTAGATGGGAATATCTGTTTTATCACTGGCATACAACTCTTTATGCACCTGACCTAAATTATTTTTAATCAGTTCACTCGAAGCCTCCACAATGGTTTTTATGGACCTGAAATTGCATCCTAGGACAATTTTCTTTGCGTTATATTTTTTCTTAAAGTCCAGAAAGTTCTGGATAACCGCTCCTCTGAAACCATAGATGCTTTGATAGTCATCTCCTACAACAGTAACATTTCCATTTTGCATTAAGAACCCAATGATCTGCTCCTGGAGATTGTTTGTGTCCTGATATTCATCAACTAGGATGTACTCAAAATAATTTTGGAGTTTTTTTCTTATTTCAGGCGAGGACTGAAGTAGCTCCATGGTTTTAAGGAGCAAGTCATCAAAGTCAAGATACTCATATTTCTGTTTTATTTTTTCATAACCCAGATAGTAGTAATACGCCTTATCTGCTGGAAGCTTTAACTTTAATTGAATGGCCAATTGCCTACAAATGCGCTGAAGAGAGCGACCATTTCTATCTTTGTTCATGAGGTAGGATGAGTAATTATTTTTTAAATTGGTAATTAAAAGCGATAGCTTTTTTCTTTCCTTTGCCCTTTGTTCTCTCATTACCTCTTTAATTATGTTTTTCTGATCAGTTTCAGTGGCTATCTTGAAGTCAGGCTTAATGCCAATGGCGTTGCCATATTTTCGCAATATCCTCACACATGCACTGTGAAAAGTCCTGATCCAGGGTGGTGCAAATCCTGTGAGGTGCTTAACCCTCTCTTTCATCTCATTAGCAGCCTTGTTTGTAAATGTAACCGCCAGAATGCGATTGGGGGAAACACCTCTTTTGATTAAGTAGGCTATTTTAAAAGTAATTACGCGGGTTTTGCCACTTCCCGCCCCTGCGGCAACAAGTAAAGGCCCTTTGGTATATGTGATGGCATCATATTGGTCTTTGGTGGTATTTTCTTTTAAAAAGCGGATAAATTCCTCCATATTCCTATTTAAACTTTGGTAATAAATTGCCTCATGGAAGTCAATACCCTGGTAGTCTAGGAATTGGTATTAGTTATTGTATAATTAAAATAAGCTATGTCCAATATTATCCTCCGAGGGGCTAGAGAACACAATTTAAAAAATATTTCTATATCTATTCCTAGGGATAAATTTATAGTAATCACTGGGATCAGTGGCTCAGGAAAGACTACTCTAGCCTTTGATATTCTTTTTGCCGAAGGACAGAGGCGCTATATAGAAAGCCTTCCTACTTATGTGCGTCAATATTTACAAGTCCTGGCTAAACCAGATATAGATATTTTAAAAGGCATCCCTCCTACGGTAGCTATTAGTCAGCGCACCAGTATTTTTGGCAGGCGCTCAACAGTAGCCACAGTCACTGAAATTGACCACTTTCTTCGGCTTTTTTATGCCAAGGCAGGGGAACAATATTGCCCTCAGTGTGGTCGGCCTGTCTGTTCATCCACTCCAACAGAAATCACAGAGGCTATTTTAAATAGGTGGCAAGAAAAAGAGGTGACTATCCTTGCTCCTAAAGTCAGGCAAAAGAAGGGCTGGCATAAGGAAATCTTCAAAGAAGCTTTAAAAAAAGGCTATAAAGAAGTTAGAGTAAATGGGCAATTTGTTAATTTAACTTCCAAAATACCCAAACTCAGCCGTTATCAGTCCCATGATATAGATATTGTCATTGCCCACTATATCCCAAAAATCCAAAAAGCAAATGAACTTCAAGCATTAGTTGCTTTGGCCTTAAAAGAAGGTAGAGGAGTTCTCAGTGTTATGACCAGAGAGGATACCATTTTTTTTAGTGAACGACTATTTTGTCCATTTTGTCAAATAGGGCTATCTCCTTTAGACTCAAGGCTTTTTTCTTTTAATAGTAGTTTAGGAAAATGTCCTTTTTGTGATGGATTAGGTCAAGTAGATAATGAAATTTGTCCCCAATGCCAGGGGAAAAGACTCAATAAAATAGCCCTTTCTGTGAAAATAGCTAATTATAACATTGCTGAGATAGAAAGTTTAAATGTGCAGAGCTTTTCAGGAGTTTTGTCTAAACTTAAGTTAAATGCACGCCAACAGGTCATTGCCAAATCTATATTCCCTGAAATTTTAGCCCGCATTAAATTTTTGAAAAAAGTAGGTTTAGGCTATCTTAATTTAAATAGAGGTGGCAACACCCTTTCTGGAGGGGAGGCCCAACGCTTGCGGCTGGCTGCCCAATTGGGCTCTAATTTGCAGGGAGTTTGTTATATCTTAGATGAACCCACTATTGGGCTTCATCCCAGAGATAATGCCTTGTTAATTGAGGTATTAAAGGCATTGCGAGACCGAGGAAATACCGTGATAGTGGTGGAACATGACCCAGCTACTATTGAAGCTGCTGATTTTGTGATTGACTTGGGACCAGGGGCCGGAAAAATGGGAGGGAAGGTAATAGCCACTGGCACACCAGATGAAATAAAAACAAACCCTTATTCTATTACTGGCCAATATTTAAAAAAACCTCTTTCTATCTCTACTCCCCAACCAACCAGCAAAAACTGGTTACATATTAAAGGCGCACGAGCCTTTAATTTAAAAAATATTGATGTAGATATTCCTCTAGGTAGAGTGGTTTGTGTTAGTGGTGTTTCTGGGGCAGGAAAAAGCAGTTTAGTGATGGAGGTAATATACAAAGGCATTAAAGCCCGACTCCAAAAAACTATTCCTCCACAAAATCATGATGCTATAATTGGATGGGAAGCTTTAGATAGGGTTCTAGTAGTTGATCACAGTCCCATTGGACGCACTCCCCGTTCTACGCCTGCTACTTATGTGGGCTTTCTGGATCAAATTCGCCACCTTTTTTCTCAAGTGCCAGAGGCCAGGGTCAGGGGATATAAACCAAGCAGGTTCTCTTTTAATGTAGTAGGTGGCAGGTGTGAACACTGTAAAGGACAAGGTAAGGTAAAAGTAGAAATGAGTTTTTTACCAGATGTATATGTAAATTGCGAAGTATGTAATGGTATGCGATTTAATAAAGAAACTCTTTCTATCACTTACAAGGGTAAAAATATCGCTCAGGTATTAAATATGACTATAGCCGAAGCAGCAGAATTCTTTAGCTCTATATCCATTATTAGACGACCTCTGGAGATCTTAAAAGAAATGGGTCTGGGTTATCTCACCCTTGGCCAGCCTAGTCCTACCCTCTCAGGAGGAGAGGCCCAACGTATCAAACTGGCCACTGAATTATGCATAGGCACACAAGGCAGAACCCTCTATATACTGGATGAACCTACCACAGGGCTTCATAGACTTGACATAGAAAAGCTTATTAAAGTGTTACATAAACTGGTAGAAAAAGGAAATACTATAATAGTAATTGAACACAATCTAGATATTATAGCAACAGCAGATTATATCATTGATTTAGGTCCAGAAGGTGGTGAAAAAGGTGGTAGGCTGATTAGCCAAGGAACACCACAAGAAATTATCCGTCATCCTCAGTCTTATACAGGACAATGGTTGAAAATGGCATTAAAATAGAGACTTCAACCCTTAATCTTTTCTTTCCCACCTAAATAAGGACGCAAAACTGGTGGAATTAAAACGCTCCCATCTGGTTGTTGGTAGGTTTCTAAGATAGCTACTACTGTTCTCCCAATAGCCAAACCTGAGGCATTAAGGGTATGCACTAATTCTGTACCTTTCTTCCCCTTTGGTCTAAATCGAATATTGGCTCTTCTAGCTTGAAAAGCCTCAAAGTTGCTACAAGAAGAGACTTCTTTGTAAACTCCCTGCCCTGCAAACCAAACTTCTATATCATAAGTTTTGGCCGCGGCAAAACCTAAATCTCCAGTGCATAATTCTACTACGCGATAATGGAGACCCAACCTTTTTAATACCTCCTCAGCATGATTTAAAAGAACCTCCAATTCCTGATAAGAAGTTTCTGGAGTGGTAAATTCCACTAATTCTACTTTGTTAAATTGATGTTGTCTAATAATACCTCTTACATCTTTACCATAAGAACCTGCTTCTGCTCTAAAACAAGCAGAATAAGCTACGTATTTGATAGGTAGCTGTGCCTCTTGCAAAATTTCATCTTGATGGAGATTGGTCACTGGCACCTCAGCCGTAGGAATGAGGTAGTAGTCTTCTCCTTCTATCTTAAATAAATCTTCTTTAAATTTAGGTAATTGACCGGTTCCAAACATAGTCTTTTCATTCACTAAAAAAGGGGGGAAAATTTCTATATAGCCATGTTCTTGAACATGTAAATCCAGCATAAAATTAATAAGGGCACGTTCTAAGGCAGCCCCCGCTCCTTTATAAACTGCAAACCGAGAACCAGAAATTTTAGCTGCTCGTTTAAAGTCTAAGATGTCTAATTTTTCCCCAATCTCCCAATGAGGTCTGGGACAAAAAGAAAAAACGGGTTTTTCTCCCCAAAATTTTACTATTACATTTTCTGTCTCATCTTTACCTATAGGGACAGAAAAATGAGGAATATTAGGAAGATTCACTAAAAAATCATAAATTCCTTTCTCTACCTGCTCCAGTCCTTTCTCTAAATTTCCAATTTGGGCACTAAGAACCCTGGCTTCATTCAACAATAGAGTAACATCCTCACTGGTTTGTTTTCTCTTAGAGATCTCACTAGAAATTTGGTTGCGATGAGCCCTGAGTGTCTCTACTTTGGCCAAAATTTCTCTTCTTCTTTGGTCTAATTGTAAAAACTCATTAACATTTAAATCACTCCCCCTTTTTTTCAAAGAAGTAGCGATAATTTCTAGATTTCTCCGCACAAACCTTAAATCTAACACGGCTGGTTTTTAGCATAGGGAATAGATTCAGTCAATGTCAGCCCTGCCTTTGCTTAAAAAGTTCTATGGTTTCTTTAAAAGACAAAGGGATGCGTTTAAAGAATGCTTCTGTGTCAGGTAAAAGAGAAGAATTCTCAAGGTGCAACTCCTTTAAAAACCAACCCCAATCTTCTTTCTTACAATTCACAGTGCGCAATGAGTGCTCTTCTAAATAAACATCCTCTAACTCGACCTTCATATAAACAGCTAACGCCTTTGCTATTTGGGGAATAATCTCACTAATATCAAATTTTTCCTTATAGGCATAACGCTTTAGCCTCTTAAAATTTATGATGGCTCGCTCTATACTTCTAAATTCATCTCTTGCCTTCATTTTAGGATTTAAATCCCTCAAAACAATCCGCTTATATCCTTCTATTACACCTTTTTTGAGAAAGGAAATCTCTGGTGGTGTAAGGAGCAAATGAGGGCCTTCAGGGTCTTCAGTAAGAAAATAAAAACTGCTATAAAAGGCCACCTCTGGAAGTTCGCCAGCATGGGCAATAATTTCTTTTTCTTGAACTATTTCCTCTCTCATTGACAAAAATATGGCATAGCCTTAGTAAAAATCAAGTTTTAACCTTGCCATTAATATTGAGAAAGATTATCATACTCCCATGCCAAGATTTTTTAGAGAGCATAGTTTAGAACATACACAACTTAAAAAAAATTTAAGGAAATGGCTGAGAAAAAGAGATTATAAATCTATCCTGAAATTTTTAACTAAGCTTCATCACGCGGATATTTCTGAATTAATAGATAATCTACCTGAAGATGAAGAAAAAGCACAGCTTTTTTCTTTATTAGACCTAGAAACAGCCTCTGATGTTATGGCAGACCTTTCAGAAGATTCTAGAAGGGCAATCTTAAAGCACATTACCCATGACCGTCTCACAGATATTGTGAAGGACCTTCCTTCAGATGAGGCTGCTGATATCTTAGGAGTTTTACCCAAAGAAAGGGTAGAGAGGATTCTGGCAGCTATGCCCCTGCAGGATTCCGTTGAAGTAAGATCCCTCCTTAAATATCATCGGGAAACTGCTGGTGGGTTAATGCAGGCCGAAGTATTGGCTCTGCCAGCAAATATGACAGTAGAAAATGCTATAGAGCAATTAAGGGCCTTAGCCCAAGAAACAGAAGAAGAGTATCACAATATTTTTGTCATTAACGGAGAGAAAAAATTGTTAGGAACGGTGTCTATTAATAAACTTATCCTTTCTCCTCCTGAAAAAAAACTATCAGAGTTAATGGAAAAACCTAAAGGCGTTATTTTTGTAGATGAAGACCAAGAAGAAGTGGCTAGAAAGTTTCAAAAATACAATTTGGTCTCTGCCCCGGTAGTTGATCATAATGGTGTTTTATTAGGAAGGATTACCATTGATGATATTGTAGATGTAATTGAAGCAGAGGCTTCTGAAGACCTATTTCGCATGGTAGGAGTAGAGGCTGAAGAAACTGTGTATAGTGAGGATACCTTTAGAATTGCCCGGATGCGATTACCATGGCTTGTGGTCAACATTTTAGGTGAATTAGTAACAGGCTATCTTTTGTGGATGTTTAAACATACCTTAGCTGATGCCCTAATTTTAGTGAGTTTCATTCCAGTCATTAATGCTACTGCCGGCAATGCTGGTTTACAGTCATCTTCCATTTCTGTCAGAGGCTGGGCTACAGGCAAAATCAATTTTTATAATTTCAAACGGCAACTTCTAAAAGAGTCAAAAGTGGCTTTTATCATGGCCTTTATTTCAGGTATAGTAGGTGGTTTAGCAGCTTCCATTTGGCATAGACACACTGCCTTGGGTTTAATCGTTGGTGTTTCTATGTTTCTTACCATTAATTTTGCTATTTTTTGGGGCACTATCCTTCCTGCTACATTACGCCGGTTTGGACTTGATCCGGCTGTGGCTGCTGGTCCTTTTGTGGCTACTTTAAATGATATTATGGGTATTGTAGTATATATGAGTATTGCTACCATTTTTTTACATTATTTGCTTTAAAGATTAAGATGAATTCTAATCCTATTTCTTTTATTTTTCGCAGTTTAAAGGCTATTTTTGAAAGGCCATTTTTCTTCTCCCAACTCTGGAAGCAAATTTACATCATTGGTGCTGATGCCCTGCCCCTAATTTCTACGGCAGCTTTAGCAGTAGGTTTTGTTCTTGCCTTACAAACTGGTGTTACCCTTCAACGCTTTGGAGCACAAAAATACTTAGCAGCTATTGTGGGACTTTCCATGGTAAGAGAACTGGGACCGGTTCTTACTGCCTTGCTAGTAGCCAGCCGCTCGGGCTCAGGTATCACTGCCGAAATTGGAGCCATGAAAGTTACTCAACAAATTGATGCCTTAAGAGTAAGTGCTATTCCCATTTTAAATTATCTAGTAGTCCCCAAGTTACTAGCCTGTATTCTCTGTCTTCCTTTACTCACCGTAATTGCTGATGTGGTGGGCATCATTGGAGGAGGAATTCTCGCCATAATTATGGGAATGACTACCGCTGGTTGGTATGCAAAAATAACAGCTCAATTTATAGAATTTGCTGATTTCTTCCCAGGATTGATTAAAGCCAGTTTCTTTGGTTTTTTAATTGCTTGCATCTCATCTTACTTCGGTTTTAATACTCAACGGGGAACCCAAAGTGTAGGAAAGGCAACCACTACGGCTGTAGTCACATCCTCTTTGGCCATTCTGATTTCGGATGTAATCTTGACCCGAATTTTATTAATTTTCTTTTCTTAGATGAATTATGTAAATTTTGATTACCTTGTTTTTCAAAACTATTTCTGATAGAAATTAAGCATGAATCTACTCCAAGGGAAACATATATTATTGGGGGTCACCGGTAGTATTGCTGTTTATCGAAGTCTGGACCTAATCCGTCTTCTCCAGGCAAAGGGGGCAGAAGTCAAAGTAATCATGACTAAAGGAGCACAGGCATTTATTACCCCGTTAACCTTTTCTGCTATAAGTAGAAATAAGGTATATACAGATATCTTTCAAACCTATCCTGAATATCCTATTATTCATTTAGATTTAGCCAAATGGGCTGATGCCTTAGTAATTGCCCCTGCTAGTGCAGATATTTTGGCAAAATTGGCCCAGGGGATAGCCGACGACCTTTTAACCAGTATTTTTTTGGGATGTTCAAAACCAGTTTTAATCGCTCCTTCAATGAATCCCCAAATGTATGCTCATCCTACTGTTCAGACCAATATCTCTAAATTGAAAAATCAAAGCTGCCAAGTCTTAACTCCCAGTGAAGGCAAAACCGCTTGTGGCACTTCAGGGCAAGGCAGATTACCTTTAGTAGAAGATATAGTAGAGGCCATTGAAGCCCTTTTTTCTAAAAAGGATTTAACAGGCTATAAGGTATTAATCACTGCTGGTCCTACCCAAGAAGCCATCGACCCTATCCGATTTTTTACTAACCACTCCTCTGGTCGCATGGGTTTTGCCTTAGCCAAGATAGCTTATCAAAGAGGAGCAAAGGTAATTTTAATTAGTGGACCTACTTCTCTAAAGCCTCCTTATGGAGTAAATTTTTTATCTATTATTACTACAGAAGAAATGAAACAGGCAGTGTTAAAACATTTTTCTTCTATGGATGTAGTAGTTATGGCGGCAGCAGTAGCTGATTTTAAGCCTGTTTATCATCCTCATAAAATCAAAAAAAAGGAAAAATTGCTTTTGTCTTTGGAAAAGACGCCAGATATTTTAGCTATTTTAGGAAAAGAAAAAAAACATCAATATTTAGTAGGATTCGCTGCCGAGACCCAGAATTTATTAGCAGAGGCCATGAAAAAACTGAAGGCCAAAAATTTAGACATGATAGTAGCCAATGACGTTTCCCAACCTGATATAGGTTTTAAGGCAACTACCAATAAAGTAAGTGTAATCTATAAAAATGGCTCATATGAACAATGGCCACTTATGTCTAAAGAAGAAGTAGCTTGGCGTTTATGGGACAGGATTAGGACATTTTTATGAAAGAGGTATTACAGGAGTTAAAAATATATCTTTCTTGGTTAAAAGAAATGGGTATTAATTCGGTTTATCTTTCACCTGAGCAAAAAAAAGTGTTGGATAAATTAAGTTCAAAACAACAATTATTGGAGGAAATAAAAATAGAATTAAGTGATTGTAAAAGATGTGAATTATGGAAAACCCGCCACCATATTGTCTTTGGCGAAGGCCTGGCTGAGGCCAAAGTAGTATTGATAGGTGAAGCCCCGGGACATGAAGAAGACTTACAGGGAAAACCCTTTGTAGGTGCAGCTGGAGAACTTTTGACTAAAATGTTAAAAGCCATAGGACTTTCTAGAGAAGAAATTTATATTACCAATGTGGTCAAATGCCGCCCACCCCATAATCGTAATCCCAAATTACAAGAGATAGAACAATGTAAGCCTTTTTTGATAAAACAGTTAAATATTATAAAACCATCTGTTATCTGCACCTTAGGCAGTATTGCCACTCACACTCTTTTACAAAAAAATATTCCTATTTCACATCTTAGAGGCAGAGTGCATTTATGGCAGGGAATTAAGCTCATTCCTACTTTTCATCCTGCTTACCTTTTACGCAATCCTGGAAGTAAAAAATTGGCTTGGGAGGACTTAAAATTATTAAAAAAAGTGCTAGAAGAGTCTATTTAGTCTTAGTTTTTATCTTGGTTGTTGTTTTCTATCCTCACCTCTCCCAGGCAAAGGAGGTATATTTATTAAAAGTAGAGGAAATTATTTCACCTGCAGTGTCTGATTTGATTGCTAGCACTTTAGAAAAGGCTAAACAAAACAATATCCCATTTATAATTATTCAATTGGATACCCCAGGTGGGTTATCTACGGCGATGTATCAAATTGTGAAGGGAGTTTTAAATAGCCCTGTACCAGTGATTGTTTATATTGCGCCCAGTGGTGCTAGAGCTGCCTCTGCTGGGGCAATTATTACCTTAGCTGCTCATATCAGCGCCATGGCACCAGGCACCAACATAGGAGCAGCTCATCCAGTAACATTAGGCACCAAGATTCCTGAAAAAATGGAAGAAAAGATGGTTAATGATATGGTGGCTTATGTAAAAAGTATTGCCAAAAAAAGAGGTCGTAATGCTAAAATAGCGGAGAAGATGGTTAGAAAAAGTATCTCTTTAACTGCAGATGAGGCCTTAAAACAAAGGGTAATAGATATAATAGCAGATTCAATGCCTGTCTTGCTTGAAAAGATAAAAGGGCAAAAGGTTTCTACCGTTATAGGGGAAAGAACCATTCCTGATAGAGGAATACAGATTAAAGAAATAAAAGGTGGTTTGCGTTATAATATCTTGCGAATTTTGAGTAATCCTAATATTGCCTATCTATTGATGATGATTGGTTTAGCAGGTCTTTATTTTGAACTGGCACATCCAGGTGCCGTTTTACCAGGAGTGATCGGAGCTATTTCTTTGGTATTAGCCTTTTTTGCCTTCCAGACCTTACCTGTAGACTATGCAGGCATCTTGCTCATCATCTTGGGTATAATCTTTTTCATCCTAGAACTTAAAATTACCAGTTATGGGTTACTTACTGTAGCTGCTATCTTTTGTTATACTTTAGGCTCTATTATGCTTTTTCACCAAGCCCCAGGTTATCTGAGAATTTCATGGGAAGTATTGTGGCCTACCCTTGCTTTGATTTCGGCATTTTTTATTGGTGTGATTACCCTAGTGGTTAAAGCCCAACGGACCAGAATAAAAATTGGTGAACAGGCCATCGTGGGAGAAACTGGAGAAGTAAGGGAAACCATCAAGATAGGAAAAACTGGGAAGGTGTTTGTGCATGGAGAATATTGGAATGCTGAAAGTAATCAAACAATTCTTCCAGGAGAAAAAGTAGAAGTTATAGGAGTAAAAGGACTAAAATTAATAGTAAGAAAAAAATAACAGGAGGGAATTATGTATACTTTGATTACTATCCTGGTGCTTATTGTGCTATTTCTTGCCAGTGCTATCAGGGTGCTGGCTGAGTACGAAAGAGGGGTAATCTTTCGTTTAGGACGCATTATTGGGGCTAAAGGTCCGGGTTTGATTATTCTTATCCCAGTAATTGATAGGATGGTAAAAATTAGCTTACGTTTAATAGCTTTGGATGTGCCACCCCAAGATGTTATTACTAGAGATAACGTTTCGGTAAAGGTCAATGCAGTGATATATTTTCGGGTGATGGATCCGGTAAAAGCGGTAGTAGAAGTGGAGAATTATCTTTATGCCACCTCTCAACTGGCTCAAACTACTTTAAGAAGTGTATGTGGCGAGGCAGAACTAGATGAATTACTTTCTGAGAGAGAAAAGATCAACATGAAACTTCAAGATATTTTGGACAAACACACTGACCCTTGGGGGATAAAGGTAACTACAGTAGAGATAAAACATATTGACCTGCCACAAGAAATGCAAAGGGCTATGGCCAAACAGGCAGAAGCAGAAAGAGAAAGACGGTCAAAGATTATCAATGCTGAAGGTGAATATCAGGCTGCTAATAAATTGGCTGAAGCCGCAGCTATTATTGAAAAATATCCGGTGGCCCTTCAATTGCGCTACTTACAAACATTAAGAGAAATTGCCTCAGAGAATAATTCAGTAACGGTTTTTCCTATTCCTGTTGATTTGATAACTCCTTTTATTCAGGCCTTAGCTAAGAAAGAAAAGTAAATAGTGTTTACTTTTGTATGAAAGTAGTTTATAAAAAATTCCCCAACATTGAATGCTGATTGGTTTGAAATAAATATTTTTTTAAAAAGTGAGCCATTTATGATTAAATTCATAAAAGGAGAAGAATATGGCAGACGAAGAAAAAGAAATAGGAGAAAAAAAAGGGCTATCACTTCCCAGTAAACCCTTAGAAAAATTGACCATCAAAGAACTCCGAGAAATTGCTTTAAAGATACCTAACGTCCAAGGCGTTCATGGAATGAACAAGGGCGAATTAGTTGTCCTGATTAAGGATTACTTTGGTATCAAGCAAGAGAAAAAACGAGATGTAGCGTCAATCCGTGAATTAAAGAAAAAAATAAAACAATTAAGGGGTAAACGGGAAGAAGCTAGAAGTAAAGGTGATAAAAAGACAGTGAATATCTTACGTAGGCGTATAAGTCGGCTCAAGAAAAAAACCAGAAGGTTGGTAGCTTAGAAATGAATATAGTCCTTCCCAAGTTTTTGTCTCAACTTAAACCTTACTCAGCAGGAAAGCCTATAAAAGAGGTTCAAACTGAATATGGGATTTCAATACCTATCAAATTGGCTTCAAATGAAAATCCCCTAGGCCCATCACCTAAGGCTATAGCAGCTATTAAAAGAGCACTGCAAGATATCCATCGCTATCCAGATAGTCAAATAACAGAACTGCGTTATAAATTGGCCAGTGTTTTACAAGTAAAACCAGAGCAAATAGTAATAGGTAATGGCTCAGACGAAATCATGAATTTTATTGGACAGGCCTTTTTGTTACCAGGAGAAGAGGTAATTGTCCCCTTCCCTTCTTTTTCTATTTATGAGAAGGTAGTTATAATGAATCAGGCTAATTTGATTAAAGTGCCCTTAAAAGATTTATCTATAGATTTGGAAGCTATAAAAAATCGTATTTCTCAAAAGACCAAACTTATTTTTCTCACTAATCCTCATAACCCTACTGGAAGTTTTTTTGAAGCCTCTGTCTTAGAAAATTTTCTGGAAAATGTGCCTAAATCAACTCTAATAATAATAGATGAGGCTTATATAGACTTTGTTTCTTCTAAAAGGCATTTTGAAAGCCTTAATTACTTGAAGGATTTTTCTAATCTCATTATCTTGCGGACTTTTTCTAAGTCATACGGTCTTGCTGGATTAAGAGTAGGATATGGAATCATGAATATTGAATTGGCCAATATTTTAGAAAAAGTTCGTTACCCCTTTAATGTCAATACCTTAGCCCAAATAGCAGCTATAAATGCATTAGATGATAAAAAATTTCTAGAAACTACACGGAAATTGGTTTGGGAAGGAAGAGAATTTATCACCAAGGCATTGACAGAATTAGGAATAAGAGTATATCCCAGCGAAGCTAATTTCTTATTAGTTTACATTGGCAACAAAGCAGTGGAAATTTATGAAAGTTTACTCAAAAAAGGTATTATTGTAAGACCATTGACTAATTACCATTTACCAGAATATATAAGGATCAGTATAGGTAAACCTGAGGAAAATCAAACTTTTATAGAGTTTTTTAAAAAAATATGGCAGAAATAGTGATTACCATAGATGGTCCAGCAGGTGTGGGTAAAACCACTGTGGCTAAAATATTAGCAAAAAAACTGGGATTTAAATATTTTGATACAGGAGCTATGTATAGAGCTTTGGCTGTGGTAGCCCAAGAAAAAGGCATTACTGCTGAACAAACTGATTTACTCCAAAAATTAGCTTGGGAGTTACCCCTTACTTTCAATCAAAAAGAAAACACATTTAAAGTCCTTCTAAATAATAGAGATATCTCAAGTCTTGTCCGCCATCCTCAGATTGGAATGCTGGCTTCTACCATCTCTCAAATAAAAGAAGTAAGAGAGGCTTTTTGGGAGAAACAAAGAAATTTAGCCAAAGAGGCTCAAAGGGCTATTTTTGAAGGAAGGGATATGGGTAGTATAGTTTTTCCTAATGCCCTTGTAAAATTTTTTCTGACTGCCTCTTTAGAAATTAGGGCCAAAAGAAGATTAAAACAACTTAAAGGTTTAGGAAAGGAAGTTTCCTATAAGGAAATTTATAGCTCCATTCTTCAAAGAGACAAACAGGATTCAAAAAGGGTTATAGCCCCAATGCAACCAGCTCAAGAGGCTATTACTATTGACACTACTAATTTAGGAATAGAAAGTGTGGTCAATTTGATGTATAAACATATTTCAAATAAATTGGAGGATTTGGGTATGGATAACAGAGAAGAAAAATCCGAAGAAAATTCATATTCTCTTGAGAAAAGTGAGACAGAAAAGTTGGCCACTCTTTACAATGAAAGTGTGAAAGAATTGCAGCCTGGAGAAATTCTTAAAGGCAAAATTGTGTGTATAATGAAAGACCATGTGATGGTAGATGTAGGTTTAAAATCAGAAGGGGGCATTCCCATTAGTGAATTTAAGGATAGGAAGGGAAATGTTTCAGTTGAGGAAGGAGATAATGTGGAAGTGTTATTTGAAGGCGTGAACGAAAGAGATGGTAATATTTCTCTTTCCCGAAAAAAGGCATTGCAAATTCTTACTTGGGAGAAAATTGCCAAACTTTATGAAAAAGGCGCTCCCATTCGTGGAGAAATAACTGCTAGGGTAAAAGGTGGTTTTACCGTAGATATAGGTGTTGCTGCTTTCTTGCCTGGTTCTCAAGTAGATATCAAGCCTGTCCGTGATTACGATAGCTTTGTAGGGAAAAGCTATTCTTTCAAAATTATCAATTATAACCCTCAGCTTCATAATGTAATACTTTCCCGCCGTCAATTTTTGGAAGAGGAAAGAGAAAGATTAAAGCAACAAACCTTATCTAAATTGAAAGAAGGAGATGTAGTTTATGGACGTGTGAAAAGCATCACTGATTATGGGGTATTTATTGACTTAGGGGGTATTGACGGTCTTTTACATATCACAGATATTTCTTGGGGAAGAATCGGGCATCCATCCGATCGTTTTGAATTTGGTGATGAGGTCAAAGTAAAAATTCTTAAATTTGACCGTGAAAAAGAAAAAATTGCTTTAGGAATGAAACAATTGACTCCTGACCCTTGGAATAATATTTCTCAAAAATACCCAGTAGGTGCTCGTATCAAAGGCCGGGTAACTAATTTAGCTGATTATGGTGCTTTTATGGAAATAGAAGAAGGAGTAGAAGGATTTATTCACATTTCAGAGATGTGTTGGTCAAAACACCTGAAGCATCCTTCAGAGATTCTTTCAGTAGGAGATATCGTAGAAACAGTAGTTTTAGATATAGATAAAAAGAAGCGAAGACTATCCTTGGGAATAAAGCAAATTAATCCTGACCCGTGGGAGATGGTAATGGAAAGATACCCTGTAGGAAGTATTATAGAGGGCAAAATAAAAAGCCTTACTAATTTTGGAATTTTTGTAGAAGTAGTACCAGGATTGGATGGTCTGGTTCATATCTCTGATATCTCCTGGACAAAAAGGGTTAGACATCCTAGAGAATTTTACAAAAAAGGAGATAAAATTAAAGTAAAAATTTTAGGAATAAATAAGGATTCAGGCAAGATAGCCTTGGGTATCAAACAGCTTATGCCTGATCCCTGGGTTGAGGTTTCAGAGAAGTTTCCTGTGGGAAGTGTTATTACCGGAAAGATCACTCACATTACTGATTTTGGTCTATTTGTGAAAGTAGAGGAAGATATAGAAGGCTTAGTCCATATTTCTGAAGTTAGTTATGAAAAAGTGAAAAACTTAGAGAAAAGATTTAACATAGGTGAAGAGATCAAGGTAAAGGTAATCAAAATAAATCCAGAAGAAAGAAAACTCGGCCTTTCTATTAAACAACTAGAAGAAGAAGAAGAAAAAGCTAACTGGAGGAAGTACTTATCAGGAAATAGAAAAATAAAATTAGGAGACTTAGTTAAAACTAAACAAAATAATGCCTAAATGTTGGATTCAATTGATTACTGGCAGTCTGGTAATTTTCTTTGCTGGGAAAAAATATCCTTTATATGCTAATTTTTTTATATCCCAAATCAAAATAAAATCACCTTTATTACGTACCATTACCTATCATATCCTTCATGCCCTACCTGAGTTTTGCATTATTTTATCAACCATCTCTATAATAAAGGAACCAGATGTAGAGTTAGGTACAGTATTGGGTACTATTTTATTTAATTTTGTCATCATAGGGAGTATTTTGCTTAAAAACCAAGAAAAAGACAAAGATTTCCTCTCCGTTTTATTCATTATTACCTTTTTGTTATTATTAGCTTTTTCTCTGGGATTAAAAATTTCCCTTGGTTTCCTCAAGGTAGGTCTGGCTAGTATGCTTATGCTAGCCGGTTATGTAATGTATATAAAACTCTTTCCTATAAGTGAAACATTAGAATCTCCTAAACTAGAAGTAACTCATTCCGTAGCATATGTACGTTTTATTTTGGCTACTTTGCTCATTTTTATTGGTGCAGGTCAAGTAGTTTATGCTGGCAAGATAATGTTGAAATATGTTCCCTCTAGCTACTTAATAGGAAGTTTTTTTTTGGCTCCTATTGCTTGTTGTCCTAAATTGCCCTCTTTATGGTCTAAAGGAAAACCTATTTTTGATTTAAAAAGCATATTAGAAACCAACATTTTGGTTTTAGGCCTACTTGGGTTCTTAATAGATTTTTTTTATTATCCATCAGTAATATTTGGATACACAAACTATAATTTATTTTATTTAGCCTTAGAAGGATTAATCCTTTCTTTTCTTTATTTAGCAACAATAAAGTGGTTTACATATCAAAAATTTTTAAGTAGTATAATGTTATTAGTATATATAGGTAGTGTTTTGTGTTTTATCAATCTGAGGTAAAAAATGAATCAACAGAAAAAACACCCTATTTTAAGTATCTTCTTTAAATTGTGTATATTTGCTTTTATATTTCTTTTGGGTTTTGGTCTGGGTAAACGTTATTTTGGAGAAGAAGGAATTGGAGGCAAAAATATCGGTGTAATTGAAATTAAAGGCATTATTAAAACATCTCAATTTAATTTAGAACATTTAGTAAAGTTTAGGAAAAATAATCAAATCAAAGCAGTCCTGTTAAGAATCGATTCTCCAGGTGGGGCAGTAGTTCCCTCACAGGAATTGTATATGGAGATTTTAAAACTCCGTCAGCAAAAACCCGTAGTGGCCTCGTTAGGAAATATGGCTGCCTCTGGGGGATATTATATCGCTTCAGCAGCAAGCAAAATAGTGGCTGCACCAGGAACCCTAACCGGAAGTATAGGAGTAAAAATAGAGTTTGCTAACATAGAGCAACTTCTAAAGAAATTGGGTATACAACCAACGGTGATAAAAAGCGTACCTTACAAAGATATAGGTTCGCCTATAAGAGAGATGACCAAAGAGGAAAAAACTATGTTAGAAAAGTTAGTCAAAAATATACATTTACAATTTGTAAAAGACATTGCCAAAGGTAGGAATATACCTATAAAACAAGTAGAGTCTATAGCCAATGGCTCTATTTTTACCGGGCAGGAGGCCAAAAAACTAGGGCTGGTAGATCAATTGGGAAATTTTGAGGATGCCATAAGATTAGCAGTTAAATTAGCTAAAATTAAAGAACAGCCACGACTGTTTTATCCTAAAAAAAAGACTCCTTGGATGAAATTATTAACCGAGAGCTTATTTGAAACATTAAGTGAATACATTCAACAAAGGAAAATTATATATTGAGGAGAGAAAGATGCTGAAAAAAGACTTAGTAGAAGAATTAAGAAAAAAATTTCCTCAGTTTCACAAAAAAGATATGGAGATGTTTATAGATATGTTATTTGATGTATTAAAACAAGGGATAAAATCAGGGCGCGTTGAGTTAAGGGGATTTGGTGTATTTACATCCAAGATTAAAGCCTCCCGACAGATGCAACATCCCAAAACAAAAAGAATTATAAAAACCACTCCTCATCATGGAGTAAGATTTAAGCCTAGTTTCGAAGTACCTTTAGATGTGTTGGGCAAAAAATAAAAACAGATTTTAATTGGCGGACGACCTCAGCACTAAAACCAGATGAGGCAGTCATAAATAGTTCTTTACAGTTTGTTGAAAAAATCAGATGCACATTACCTTTAACCAACCTGTTCCCTAGTTTAGCACGCCGCTTCGCTTGCTGTCAAAGCTGCTCCGTTTCACTTCGCACCCTTTGGGCTTACGGCTCTGGCGAAAGCCACCCTGAAGGGCTTGGTCTTGATGGCTTAACGGAGCAATCTGCTAAGCTATTTCCTGTTTAAATAAAGTCGGTCCAATAATAGTAGGTTGAGTATATTTACCATCAGGATAATATTTTCTCTCTGGTATATTAAGATTGGTAAGATCTTTATACTCTACTTCTACTCCTTTCTGGCTCTGTTCCCAGTTTAACGAACCGTGAAGTTTGTATATCTGTATCTTGCTCTTATCTTCATGTTTAGAAGGAACTGCATATTCAAAAATCTCTTTTAGGCTATCTTCCTGCTGGATGGTCTTTTCTAAGAACAGGTCATAATTGAAGGTGATTATAGCATGAAGTAAGTTTTTCTCTTTTAAGGTAATCCTGTCCCTTTTGCTTCTGCCCAGCCAATATCATAAAAAACCGAAGCGATTGAAGGATTCCTTAATTCAAAACCAGGAGAGCTAAATAAAGATGGGTCTTTTAAAGAATAACCTGGGTTATAGAATTCAATCCTATTATTGTATATTCTTATCTGTGCAGGACTGCGATGGAAATAGTTTTGGTGCATCAAAAGATTAGTAAGCGCTTCCCTTAAGGCTTTACGATGGGCATTTTCTTCTAATCTCTCACCTCTTTTATCTGCGTTAAAGGGAATAAGAAAGAATCTGTCTAAAAAGTCTATGGCTAATGAACGCAAAGTTACAAGATTTCCTGTTAAGTCTCGTGAGAGAAAGGGGTCTTTGTCTTTACCCCACTCAATCCCTTTTATTCTTATGATATCAAGACGAACCGCAGGAAAGTATCTTTTCACTACATCTTCTTTCCCAAAAGGTAGTAAGCCTGCAGTTGTTAATGTCTCGGAGCCCGTAGCTAATAAGCCGTATGCTTTTACTGGGAATGCTGGGAATGGGGTCAGGTCTTGATTTTTGAATTATTTTATGGTATTTGGTCCTATGGCCAGACCCTTAAGAATAGAATTTCCCGGAGCAGTTTATCACCTTACCTCAAGAGGAGATAAAAGAGAAAAGATATTT